>ENA-ORCT01000311-ORCT01000311.1-marine-metagenome-genome-assembly--contig:-NODE-311-length-24845-cov-4.018976_pt1 | contig 24845 bp, 19 predicted proteins | sample MGYA00248632_ERZ508511 | MGnify/ENA primary metagenome ERZ508511 (study PRJEB26182, sample SAMN06268839) | marine metagenome | isolation source: Tt an P1-techrep anaerobic enrichment on pine from sediment...
GGATGAATTGCTTCCGGAGGGGTTTGCCACTGTTCGTGAAGCTTCACGTCGTACCCTGAATATGCGCCATTTCGATGTCCAGCTGATCGGTGGGGTTGTGTTGCATTCCGGCAAGATTGCCGAAATGAAAACTGGGGAAGGAAAAACCCTGGTTGCCACGCTTCCGGCCTACCTGAATGCATTGACGGGCCTCGGTGTTCATGTTGTGACGGTAAACGATTATCTGGCGACTCGCGATACCGAGTGGATGGGCAAAATTTACCGATTTTTAGGCCTTGATGTGGGAACCATCGTTCACGGCCTTGACGATGCCCAGCGAAAGGCGGCCTATAGCGCCGACATCACCTATGGCACCAACAACGAGTTTGGGTTTGACTATCTCAGGGATAATATGAAATTCGATCCCGAATCACTGGTCCAGCCGCCACCGAATTACGCTATTGTCGATGAAGTGGACAGTATTCTCATCGATGAGGCGCGCACACCGCTGATTATCTCCGGTCCGGCGGAAAAATCCACGCATCTGTATTACCAAGTCAACGGCATCATTCCCAAGTTGAAGGCCGAGCAGGACTACAAGATCGATGAAAAGGCGCGCAGCGCCACGCTGACCGAAGAGGGCGTGGCGCACGCCGAAAAACTCCTCGACGTCGAGAACCTTTACGATCCAAGCAATATCGAGCTGTTGCACCATACCAATCAGGCGTTGAAGGCTCACACCCTTTTCAAACGGGACGTTGACTATATCGTCAAGGAGGGGGAGGTGATCATCGTCGACGAGTTTACCGGCCGACTGATGCCGGGCAGGCGCTACAGCGAGGGGCTGCACCAGGCACTGGAAGCCAAGGAAAATGTAAAGATCGAAAATGAGAATCAGACCCTGGCCAGTATCACGTTTCAAAATTATTTCCGGATGTATGACAAGCTTTCCGGCATGACGGGAACTGCCGATACAGAGGCTGCGGAATTCAAAAAGATTTACGATCTGGATGTCATGGTGATTCCAACTAACAAACCGATGATTCGCGCTGATCATCCGGATGTGATCTACAAAACCCGTCGGGAAAAATTCAATGCAGCCATGGAGGATATTGTTGAGAGCCACAAAACCGGCCAACCGGTGCTGGTTGGCACCATCTCCATCGATGTGTCGGAAAGTTTCTCGAAAAAGCTGAAACGCAAGGGCATTCCGCATTCCGTGTTAAACGCAAAGATCCATGATAAAGAGGCTGAAATCATTTCCCAGGCCGGACAAAAAGGAGCTGTGACGATTTCAACCAATATGGCCGGCCGGGGAACGGATATTGTTTTGGGAGAGGGGGTACCTGAACTGGGTGGGCTTCATATTATCGGTACCGAACGGCACGAAAGCAGGCGAATTGACAATCAGCTCCGTGGGCGCTCCGGCCGACAGGGAGATCCGGGATCATCCCGGTTTTATCTGGCACTTGAAGATGACCTGCTTCGAATATTTGGTGGTGAGCGGATTACCGGAATTATGGAAAAACTCGGTATGGAAGAAGGCGAGCCGATCGAGCACAAATTAATCAGCAGGGCTATTGAAAATGCGCAGGCTAAAGTCGAAGGCCATAATTTCGATATCCGGAAACATCTCCTGGAATATGATGATGTCATGAACCAGCAGCGGGAGGTCATCTACAGGCATCGTCGGGAGGTGATGGATGGAGGTAATCTGCGGGAAAACTTAATTGAAATTATACGTGAAAAATCTGACGAGCTTGCCGCATTGTTCGTTCAGGATAAGGCTTTCCCGGAACAGTGGGACTGGAAGGGGTTGGGAGAGGCTGTATTCAGTCAGTTTAATTTTCGAATTCATCGACCACCGGAAGAGCAGATGGATGGCCTGGACCGCGACCGGTTGGCAGATATGATTTTTGACAGGGCTCTGAAAATTTATCAGGAAAAGGAACAAGCCGTTGGTCTTGAGGATTTCCCCCAGCTCGAACGGATGGTCATGCTCCAGAGTCTGGATAACCGCTGGAAAGACCACCTGCTCAGCATGGATCATCTGAAGGAGGGAATAGGCCTCAGAGGTTATGCTCAGCAAAATCCGCTGCTGATCTACAAAAAGGAAGGGTTTGATATGTTCCAGGATATGATCGAGCGGATCAAAGAAGAGACGCTTGGTATTTTATTCCGGATACAGATCGCGGAGCCCGAACGTATTGATGATCTCAGACGCCCCCAGGAACAGCCGATGATTTTTTCGGGCGGCGGGGAACCCGAACAGAGGAAAAAGCCTGTTCGACGCAACGAGAAAAAGGTTGGTCGAAATGATCCGTGCCCATGCGGAAGCGGGAAGAAATTCAAGAAATGCTGCGGGGCCTGATCATTGCCGCGCAAATATCCCAGAGACAGACCCTGGACAGAACCGGGGCAGACGGCAATCAGCCGTAAACCCCGGTTCGACTTTACATAATTTCTCGAAATGTTTATAATCAGTTATAAAATTCGTTGTATTATCGATAAGTAGCGGCTTTGACTCCTTTTTTGTTTCACTGGCTTCCACTTTTGATTCCTGCCTCTCCCTGATGTGCCAGTGATCGCCGGAGGGGGTCTGGAAATTATCTGTACCCTCCACCGCACGCATCTCAATGGAGTTCCATCGATGAGTGACCATCGTCCGGACAATGCTGATCAGGTTGTTTCCAAGTCCCGCAGTGAGGTAAAAGAACCTCCCATGTACCGGGTGCTGCTGCATAATGATGACTATACCACCATGGAATTTGTCGTTGACATTCTGATTCGGGTATTCAGTAAGTCTATTGAGGAAGCAACAGGTATCATGCTGAATATCCACCGCAAAGGAATGGGTGTCTGCGGCGTCTATACCTATGAAATTGCGGAAACCAAGGTAGACACGGTCATAACCTCGGCCCGGGAACGCGGATTTCCACTGAGGTGCACCATGGAAAAGGAATGAACCATGATCAGTAAAGAACTCAGCGAAACCCTCGGCTTCGCTGTCAGAGAGGCTAAACGACGCCGTCACGAATACGTCAGCACAGAGCACCTGCTCTACGCCATTCTCCATGATGACAGCGGGGTTGATATTATCGAAGGCTGCGGTGGAAGTGTCGGTGATTTGAAACAGGCGCTTGAAAGTTTTTTCAACGATCGGGCCGAGCAGGTACCAGAGGATAGCGATTATGTGCTGCAGCAAACAATCGGTTTTCAGCGGGTTATCCAAAGGGCCGTAAATCATGCCCGATCCGCTGAGAAACCCGAGGTCGAAGTCAGTGATATCCTGGCATCGATCTTTCAGGAAAAAGATTCCTATGCCGAATATTTTCTGAGTGCTGAAGGCATTACACGTCTGGACGTGCTGTCTTTTATTTCTCACGACATGCCGAAACGAAACTTGCCGGAAGAAGAGCCTGAATCACCCGCTAAACCGGGTGCTCCCGGTAAAAAGAAAAAAGAGGATCCCCTCAAAGCATTTACGGTCAATCTGGTGAAACGGGCCTCCGAGGGAAAGCTCGATCCTCTTATCGGGCGTGAACTGGAGCTTGAGCGAACCATGCAGGTGCTTTGCCGGCGCCGAAAAAACAATCCGGTTTTCGTTGGCGATCCCGGGGTTGGCAAAACGGCAATGGCCGAAGGTCTGGCACAAAAAATTGACCAGGGATTGGTACCGGATATACTCAAAGACGTGCAGATATTTGCCCTTGATCTTGGGGGGCTTCTGGCCGGCACGAAATTCAGGGGGGATTTTGAACAGCGGCTTAAAGATGTGATCGCTGCCCTTTCAAAAAAACAAAATGCGATCCTTTTTATCGATGAGATTCATACCATCGTTGGAGCCGGTGCCACCAGTGGTGGATCCATGGATGCATCCAATATCCTCAAACCGGTCCTGACCTCAGGCGAGATCCGATGCATCGGCTCTACAACTTTTGAAGAATTTAAAAATCATTTTGAAAAAGACAGGGCATTGTCCCGGCGGTTTGAAAAAATCGAAATTCTCGAACCACCACTCCGGGAAACCGTGCAGATTCTAAAGGGTCTGAGATCCCGATATGAAAAACACCATAACATATGCTACACGGATGCTGCCCTGAAAGCCGCGGTCGAACTGTCGGCCAAGCACCTGAATGATCGTTACCTGCCGGACAAGGCAATAGATGTGATAGACGAGGCCGGAGCGTTCGTACGGCTCAGCGGATCAAAACGCCGAAAAAAAATTCATCCATCGGATATTGAAAAAATTGTGGCGAAAATGGCCCGGATACCTACCGTCAGTGTATCGTCCTCGGATCGGGGTAAACTTGAAAATCTTGAACCCGACCTGAAAACCGTAATTTTTGGACAGGACGATGCGATTACATCACTGGTAACATCTATCAAGCGCGCCAGGGCCGGGCTGGGCACGCCTGGAAAACCGATTGGTTCGTTTTTGTTTACGGGACCTACCGGAGTGGGAAAAACGGAAGTAGCCCGGCAGGTTGCCCAGATTCTCGGTATTCATTTTTCCCGTTATGATATGAGCGAATATATGGAAAAGCATGCCGTGGCCAGGCTCATCGGTGCACCTCCCGGATATGTTGGATTCGATCAGGGTGGGCTGCTGACCGATGATATTCGCCGGCACCCACACGCTGTGCTGCTGCTCGATGAAATTGAAAAAGCCCATCAGGACCTTTTCAATATTCTTCTCCAGGTATTTGATCATGCAACCTTGACTGATAATAACGGAAAAAAGGCGGATTTTCGCAATGTGATGATTATGATGACATCCAACGCCGGTACGCGGGAAATGAGCAGCCAGTCCATTGGCTTTGGACCAACCCGGTACGATATCAAGGATAAGGGACAAAAGGCCATCGAAAAGCTCTTCAGCCCTGAATTTCGTAACCGGCTGGATGGCATTATCGGATTCAATTCGCTCGATATTAAAATTATGGAGCGTATTGTTGACAAGTTCATGGTTGAACTGCGGGACCAACTTGCCGCAAAACGAGTGACTATCGATATCTCCCCGGGGGCCAGAACCTGGTTGGCCAACAAGGGGCATGATCCGCGGTTTGGTGCTCGCCCTCTGGGACGGGTGATTCAAAAGCATATCAAGGATCAACTCTCTGAGGAGATTCTTTTCGGGCGACTGGAAAAAGGCGGCCATGTATTTGTCGAGATTGATGAGACGAAGGATGACTTCACGTTCAGTTATTCGTAACCCGTTCCAGTCAAGTTGCCGGCTGTGTCCGCAAGAGATAACCGGTTAATGCCAACACGACTGATTCTACGGAAAGACGTATGAGCTTTGTCTGCCAAACCTTACACCCTCTGATCGCTGACAGGCCTGTTCCCGGTGAATCCGGCAAAACGTAGCCTGTCAGTGTATACTTCCCATACCTCATGCCGGTTTTCCTGCTTTCTGAAAAAAATGCTTTTCCTCCACCCCACCTGGCCACACCCGAAGGCCTGCTGGCTGTTGGCGGGGATCTTAGCCCCAGGCGGCTCATTCTTGCATATCGAATGGGAATTTTTCCCTGGTATTCGCGTAACGAGCCCATTCTCTGGTGGTCTCCGGATCCCCGGCTTGTACTGTATCCAGACGAACTGAAAGTTTCCCGGAGTCTTAAAAAAATAATTAACAAAGGACGCTTCCAGATTACCATGGATGAGGCCTTCGATCAGGTTATCAACGAATGCGCCCGTATTCGTCTGGAAAATAATGAAGAAACATGGATCCTGGAGGAGATGATACAGGCCTACTGTCGGCTTCACCGTTCAGGCATTGCCCACTCTGTAGAAGCCTGGCATGAGAACCAATTGGTTGGAGGCCTCTATGGCGTGTCGCTCGGTCGATGCTTTTTCGGTGAATCCATGTTTTCGAGGATGAGCGATGCATCGAAAGTGGCCCTTGCAATTTTGGTTAAACGACTGAAGCACTGGTCCTTTTCCCTGATTGACTGCCAGGTAACCACCGCCCATTTGATGAACCTCGGTGCTCGGGAAATTCCCCGAAGAATATTTTTAAAACAGCTTAAAAAAGGAGTGTCAGCACCTACCCGGTACGGAAAATGGTCATTCAGTCGTTGAATCACGAAGGTAACGCAGCCGAGCTATGGCGCAGCTAACGCCTCAGGGCTGCACAGGGATTTTGCCATGCCCCCTTGAGTCTTCGACTTGACAAAATAAACCTGTGCGGATTAGGTAATGCAGGAATACCACATTATATTGATGGGTCTTTCAATTCAACTAAAATGCCAGGGATATATTTTATATGAATACCGATTGTATTTTCTGCAATATCGCCAATGGCAAGGTGCCGACAGAGTTTCTTTACGAAAACGAGAATCTTGTCATTTTTAGAGATATCAATCCCCATGCCCCTGTTCATCTCCTGATTGTCCCCAAAAAACATATCCGAAGCATCAATGATCTTGAGGGCGATGACAGCGGACTGGTCGCGGAGATGGTGTTTGCTGCCAAAGCGATGGCCCGGCAGCAGAAAATCGATGAGTCGGGTTACAAGCTTTTGTTTAATGTCGAGAAAGGCGGTGGACAGGTAATTTTTCATCTTCACCTGCATTTGATAGGTGGGTGGAAATAATTCCGGCGTTTCTCCCTGTTCTCCTGTCGGACAATTCAGGTTCCGTCATCCGTTGAAACAAAAATTGTGCATTTCAGGCTGTATGCTTCATACTGATCCATTAACCGGTTGAAGGGAACTGGAACTCAATAATTCCGGGCGCGGCAGACACCGCGTTATCATTGTTCCAACCACCCGAATGCCAACTCAAAACCGTGGAGGACGTCAATGGCTTACGAAAACATTATTTTAGACATTAACGAAGGCATTGCCACCATTACATTCAACAGGCCAAAGGCCCTGAATGCCTTGAATGGTGAACTGCTTCAGGAGTTTTCTCAGGCCCTGGACGAGGTGGCCGGCAATGAAGACATCCGGGTGCTGGTTCTTACCGGATCTGGAAACAAGGCGTTTGTTGCCGGTGCAGATATTTCGGAGATTGCAAAATGCAACTCACTTCAGGCAAAAAGGTTTGCCCGAACCGGTCAGGATGCTATTGGAAAACTTGAAGCGCTCGCCATTCCGGTCATAGCTGCTGTCAATGGCTTTGCACTGGGCGGAGGCAGTGAAATGGCGCTTGCCTGTGATTTTATCTACGCATCGGAAAATGCCATGTTCGGCCTTCCGGAAATCAACCTTGGGATTATCCCAGGCTTCGGGGGAACCCAGCGGTTGCCGCGTTTGATTGGAAAAAATCTGGCCAAGGAGATGATTTTCACCGGTAAAATGATTTCAGCTGCAGAAGCCAGAGAAATCGGCATCGCAAATAAAGTCTGCACGCCAGAGGACCTGATGGCCGAGGTGATGAAAACAGCGCGGAGCATAGCCAGTAAAGGCCGAGTGTCGCTTCGAGCAGCCAAAGAGGCCGTTAATCGCGGTTTTAACGTTGACCTGGCTACCGGTTGCAACATCGAAATCGATGCCTTTGCTCTTTGCCTTGCCAGTCCTGACGCTAAAGAGGGAACCAGCGCTTTTCTGGAAAAACGAAAAGCAGATTTCAAGAGCAGCCTCGACGGATAATCCCGGCCGGACATGCCTATGTAGATTTGTATGGAACCTGGGAGCCGCGTGGAAAAACGTGGTCAAAAAATATTGCTGTAACGAATTTGAAGGATACGGGCAGAGGCTCTATGGAAAGAGGGGCTTGATATATAAAGTTTTTTCTTGACTCTTTCCAATTGATCTGCTTCAATTGCCATACTAAATTTAAATCAGCATGAAACGCTATTGAGAATATGACTTTTACGCTTTCCTACTTCTTTTACTTTAGCTTTACGGAAGACTTCTTCTTTTTTGAGAAGAAGTCTATCCATGGGGCTGCTGTGTAGGAAAGCAAAAGACACCAGCTAAAACAAAAAAAGCCATGGGTAGACACAAGGGGCGACCCCATGGCTTCCTGAATCAAAGGCTGTGGGATCAACTCCCACAGCCTTTTTTTTGATGGTGAGATACCGATATAATTCACATCTCAGGTGGTTTGTTTGAACGCCTTAGTATGTATAGAAGTTCATCGATTTTCGAATACCTGTAAATAGTTCAATGATAAGGAGGAAAAAAATGATTTACGACATGGATTATGAAACCATGCCGCGGGAGGCGCTGGAGGCCATTCAGTTACGCCGCCTCCAGGCCACGTTGGAACGGGTTTATGAGACGGTACCTTTTTATCGGCAGCGTTTCAAAGATGCAGGAGTGACACCAAAGGATATCCGGTGCCTTGAGGATCTGCAGCAAATTCCATTTACCTCTAAACAGGACCTCCGGGATAACTATCCATTTGGGATGTTTGCCGTCCCAATGGATAACGTGGTCCGAATTCATGCCTCTTCCGGAACGACCGGCCAGCCGACGGTAGTCGGGTACACGGCCCGCGACGTTGTAACATGGTCGGAGCTGATGGCGAGGGCCCTTTCTGCCGGCGGCGCTTCCCGCGGTGATATCATTCACAATGCATACGGTTACGGTCTGTTTACCGGCGGGCTTGGTGTCCATTACGGTGCGGAAAAACTTGGTGCCTCGGTTATTCCTGTTTCCGGAGGAAATACCAAACGGCAAATCATTATTATGAAAGATTTTGGTCCGACCATCCTGACTGCCACCCCGTCATACACATTGCATCTGGCTGAAGTCGCGGAAGAAATGGGGGTTTCCTTCGAGGATTTGAATTTTAAATTTGGAATCTTCGGGGCCGAACCCTGGTCGGAAAAAATGAGAGAAGAAATCGAACGGAAACTGCATATTACCGCCGTCGACATATACGGGCTCAGTGAAGTCATGGGCCCGGGCGTAGCCATCGAATGTCATGAAGCCAAAAAAGGCCTTCACATATTCGAGGATCATTTTATCGCTGAAATTATTGATCCAAACACAGGTAAAACCCTGCCGTACGGTGAAACCGGCGAACTGGTATTCACCTCCATCACCAAAGAGGCGTTTCCGGTAATTCGCTACCGGACGAGAGATATCACATCGCTAAATCCGGCTCCCTGCATATGCGGCCGCACTCACGTTCGGATGAACCGGGTCAGTGGTCGAACAGATGATATGTTGATTATCCGCGGAGTTAACGTCTTTCCATCTCAGATCGAAAGCGTTTTGATGGAAACCAGCGAAGTTGAACCGCATTATCAATTGCAAGTTGACCGGGAAGGCAATCTCGATATCATGACGGTTCTGGTCGAGGTTAATGAGCGCATCTTCTCAGATGAGGTAAAACTGCTTCAGAACCTTGAACGAAAAATTGAAACCAATATTAAAGAGATGCTCGGTGTGTCTGTCAAGGTTAAGCTGGTTGAACCCAAGGCAATCGCAAGAAGCCAAGGCAAAGCAGTTCGAGTTATCGACCGACGAAAAATATAGCCGTAACAGTTATTATGCTGAACGGATAATATGCTTTCCATACCCTCTTTCATCTGGATAAAGGGAGGATTTAACATGCGAGTGAAGCAAATTTCGATTTTTTTGGAGAACAAATCGGGTCGACTGGCCGAAGTTACCGGCATTCTTTCCGATGCCGGGGTGAATATTCGAGCACTGTCACTGGCAGACACGTCGGACTTCGGCGTGTTGCGACTGATTGTGGATGACACACAAAAAGCTCAAGAAACCCTGAAAGCCCAAGGCTTTACGGCAGGAACAACCGATGTGGTGGCCGTCGAGGTGGAAGATAAGCCCGGCGGACTTCACACCATTCTGAACATCCTCCAATTAGCTAACATCAACGTCGAATATATGTATGCGTATGTCCATCCGAGTGAAAATAACGCCATAATGATTTTCCGGTTTGATCAGATCGACGAAGCCGTCAGTGTACTTCAGGAAAATGGGGTAACCGTTATCAACGGCAGCAAGGTGTATACCATGTAAGTGCTCGCGTGGATATGATTTAACCGTGTTCCTGATTTGTTACGGGTGAATATCGCAGGCAGTTCAGCGAGGTTGGCTGAACACGGCAATCCGAATAACTCACACGATGACAGGGAGGAGAATCCTATGAAACGGATAGCAACTATTTTGATCGTCTGGCTGGTCAGCGTCGGAATGGCGGTTGGTACGGTGTCCGCGAAAAAGCCGTCACTGGACAACTGGAAACCTGATTTTGATCCTTCAGGCGCCAAATACAAGTGCATCATTTCCAATGTATCTCATCCGGCCATCAAAGGAGTCTATGCCGGTTTTGCCATTCGAGACGAACTCTGGAAGCGTTCAAACGGTCAAATTTACGTCGATTTCAAGCCGTTCTCATTACTTGGCGGGGAAGTTGAGGTGCTTAACCTGCTGCAGATGGGGGCAATCCAGGGAATGGCCTGCAGTTCCGTGGCTTCGACCAATCTGGGGCCGCGGTTTGGTCTGGTCAACCTGCCGTTTCTCGTAGACAGTTACGGTAAACTTGAAAAATTTGTGGCCAATAAAGACCTGTTCAATCATTTTCTCAGGGCCATGGACCATCAGGGCATCATGGGATTGAATATCACAACTTACGGCAGTTACGGATGGGCGTCCACAACTCCCGTCCGTAATCTTGCCGATACCCGCAAGGCCAAGTTCAGAATCGCTGAAGCGGCTGTCAATCAGCTAACCTACAAACAGTGGGGCATAAATCCGGTACCGATGCCCTGGCCGGACGTTCCGATTGCCTTGAAGCAGGGCGTCATTACCGCGTTGGACCACACCGATCTGGTTTGCGATTTGACCAAAAAATTTGAAATCTGTAAATATTACACCCAGATCAGTTACGCCCAGGGGCTTTTTATATGGGTGTTCAACAAAGCCTGGTTCAGCAACCTGCCTTCTGATCTGCAGAAAATCTTCACCGATGTTGTTAACGAAGTCTGCGCCCAGTACCGAAAAGAAGGGCAAAAACAGGCCGAGGAAATCGTGGCGTCCGCAAAGGCTAAAGGTGTTGAATTTATAAAACTCTCCGATGCGGATATGGCTATTCTGCGACAAAAAGGCGATGCGGTTCATCAAAAATACGCCAAAGAAATCAACATGCTGTATCCCGGAGATTCATACCGGTCAGAAAATTTCCTTAAGGATGTCCAGGATTCTCTCGGATACCGGCCGTAACCGGCTCTGCAGAAGATGCGGAAGCCGCAGAAAAGCGGCTTCCGCCTGAGGCCGTTCGCAGATTCCGAAAGGAGTTGATCCATGATCTTTAGATTCCTCAGATTAGCTGATCGGGCGCTGACGTTTTTTGAAGAGTGGACACTGTTTCTCACGGTTTTTGTTGCTCTGATCGCCTTGTTCCTTAATGTGGTTCTCCGTTATGGCTTTAATTACTCTCTTGCCTGGTCCGAAGAGCTTGTACGAATAGTCATCATTTACACAACATTTATTGGGTGCTCCGCTGCGATTAAAACCAATTCCATGATTAAAATTGACGCTCTGGTGCAACTGGCTCCCGGCCTTCGACTGCCTTTGGGATATTTCAGCCATATAGTCACCCTGATATTTTCCGGGATGATGATCTATTATGGATGGCAGATGGCTGAACTTCAGGTTTTAACCAATCAAAAAACCATCATCATGCAGATTCCGCTGGTGTTTCTTTACGCAATCCTGCCCCTTATGGGGGGAATGATGTTTATCCGTACGATTCAAGTGATATACCAGGGCGCTACCGGTATAAAAATTTTCTGAAATGAACCGGAAGATCATCTGATGCGCGATGCCGATGATCTACAGAGGAGTTCTCATGTATGGAACTTAGCCATTTTATCATCCTGTTAATTCTCCTGGGCGCTATGGCAGCCTATATCCCTGTATTTATGTGTCTTTTCTTTACGGCGGTTCTTGGGTTCATTTTTTTTACCGATATGCCGCTGCTCCTTCTTGCTCAAACGTTATTCCGCAGCCTGGATAAATTTGCACTGGTAGTGGTTCTGTTTTTTATTCTATGCGGAAATATCATGACTGCCGGATCCATCGTCGAAAAACTGATCAAGGTTGCCAATGCCTTGGTCAGTTGGCTTCCGGGTGGTCTGGGAATGGCCGGCGTGCTGGCCTGCGGATTGTTTGGCGCAATCTCCGGATCCACTGTGGCAACGGTTGTAGCGCTTGGCGGTTTCATGATACCGGCATTGATGGAAAACGGATATCCGGAAAAATACACCTTGGGGCTGATGACCACCTCGCCCAATCTTGGGGTTATCATTCCACCGAGTATCGGCATGATTCTCTTCAGCATGATCAGCAACGTTTCTCTGGAAGGCCTGTTTCTCACAGGATTTTTACCAGGGATTCTTATTATGCTGGGTGTTTGCCTCTATACCTATTTTTTCTTCCGCAAGCATGAGCGTGTTGTTAGGCTGCCGATCCCGGGGACCGATGATTTGCTGAAGGCCCTGAAAGAGGGCTTCTGGTCCCTTATGCTTCCGGTTATCATTTTTGGCGGCATATTCTCTGGTGCATTTACCGCCAATGAAGCGGCCGTTGTGGCATGCGTTTACGCATTTACGGTCGAGCTTTTTATTCACCGCTCCATGAAATTGAGCGACGTTAAAAAAATAACGGTCAGCTCAGCGGTAACCAGTGCAACGCTTCTCATTATCGTTGCCGGAGCTACCTGCTTCGGACGCTACCTGACCATGGAAAACATTCCCGGGAAAATAACCGAAGCCGTACTGGCCAGTATTCATTCTCCACTTGCCTTTCTGTTCGCCATGAACCTGTTGCTTTTATTTGTCGGAATGTTCATGGATATTATTTCCGCAACTCTGATTTTAGGTCCAGTATTTCTCCCTATGCTTGATGCCTTTGGAATCAATCCCATGCATTTCGGTTTGATCATGACTATCAACCTCGCCATTGGGTACAGCACGCCGCCAATGGGTGTCAGTCTGTACATAACCGGATCCATCGCCAGTCGGGATCTGATTTATGTATCGAAATCAGTTATGCCGTTCATCATCATCCAGATCACGGTGTTGTTGTTGATGACGTATCTGCCTGATGTCGTTTTATGGCTTCCGGCAGTGATGGGCTTTATGGAATAGCGCAGACAGTGAAATTGGCTCTCCTTGATTCTGAAAACGGATAATCAGGCGGGAATCCTGGAAGGGCAGGGGATTTCAGGTTTTCATGATTTCCATAAGGTATCTGAACAGCGCTTTTGACGATTTTTTGGAAGGTCTTGTGTCGGTTTCTTTTTTTGCATTCCGAATTAACTGGCGCAGATGTTGAGCGTCTGTGCCGGGGAATTGGGTTATAAATTCGCTGAAGCGCTCGTCCCCCCCATGGATGAGTTCATTTCGCCAACGCTCTGCCAGTTGAAACGTGCGAACCTCCTTGTCCTTGGCTTGGTCCAACTGATTCAGAGCCTCACGAATTGGATCCGGATCCACCCCGCGCATCAAGGCTCCGATGTATTGTTTCTGACGGCGAATAGCCCCGTGTTTTTTCAGGGTATTGGCAAATCGAACAGCCTCTGAAAGTTCGTTCGGCAGAGCAAGTGCATCCAATTGCTCCGGTGAAAGGGCGAGCAAGCGCTCGCCCAGTTGCTGCAATTGATGAGAGTCTCGTTTTTTTCTGGATTTACTTTTGGGTTCCGAATCGCTTTGCATCGCTGGAGACACCTCGCCTTTTAATAGTGTTTTCCTGTTTGGCAACGTTTGTGGCTGCCATACACCCTGTATGCTCGAAAAGCGGATTTGCTGGATGATCGGGTTAACTAAATTAAGGGATCCGGGTCAGTCGAAATCCCAGGTTCGTGTATCCCAAGCCTGCCGGAAATCCTCGCCTGCACGCTGTGCGACACCGACGGGCATCCGTATTCCAGCTTCCTCCCCGTCCCACCCTGTGTAGCGCCTCGTCTGAACTCGAGTAACTGGATTTCAACCGGCTTCGGTATGCATCTTCGTCATATACATCTTCACACCACTCGGCAACATTGCCGCACATGTCGAAAATTCCGAGGCCATTAGGAGCTTTGAGTCCAACGGGGTGCGTAGAGTAGTGGCTGTTGTCTTTATACCATGCAACTGCGTCAGGGTCGTGATGCCCGGCAAATTTTTCTTTCCTTCCACCACTGCGGCTGGCATATTCCCATTGTGCTTCGGTAGGCAGACCAAACGAATATTTCCCTTTGGTCTGGGCCGTCATCCGCCGTATGAACTCCTGCGCATCAAACCATGAAACCTGCTCTACCGGATGTCTTTCGCCTTTCTGAAAATGAGATGGATTAAATCCCATTACATTGAACCACTCGCCCTGTGAGACCAGATATCGGCCAATCCAGAAACCTGCAACGCAGACTTCATGAGCGGGTTTTTCATTGGCCAGTGCATCCGGTTCGTCCCTTTCACTGCCGATGATAAAACAACCGCCGGGAACCCACACAAATTGCATCCCGGTAATGGGCTCTGTCCATATTTTGTTCGGAGGAGTGGCCGGAGCAACTTGCCCCTTACTTTTTGGCCTGACAGGGCTGACCGGTGCAGGCAGTTCGTTTTCCTTTTTGATAGACTGCTTAGATCGTGGCGGCCGTGAAGGTGGGGCAACCGGCTCGCGGGGTGCGGAACCGGTCTTAATTTTGCTTAGAATTTCATTGAAATCCGCTGGTCTGCTTTTCGGTTTAAAGTCTGTGCATTCCCGGATGACCTGGAGTATATGTCTCGGGATGTCTGTTCGTCTGAAATCCAACCCGGTTTCCTTTATTGCCCGGATTCGTTCTATAAAATCACTGTTTTCGTATGGCAGATGCCCTTCCCATATGAAATAAGAAACAAGACCGAATGAATAAACGGCCGATGCAACACCCGGTCGTGCACAGTTCAATATAAAGTCCGGTGATGACCAGTTTGGAGAGAATTGGGCATTGGTCGATGTCGAGACGCTGTTCAATCGTTTAAGCCCGCCAAGATCACCGATTACCAGATTGCCTTGCTGATCAATTAAAAGGTTTGACGGTTTGAGGTCGGTTACCAGAAAGGTTTCTCTGGTATTCAGCGACAACCGCCGAAGTACCTCGGCCAGATCAAGCATCAGCGCATATGCACGATCCGGTTGAAGCGGGAATTTGTCCAATACATAATTCAGAAGATTGTCCGGACAATATTCCATCAAGATGACAAGATAGGCTTGAGCGTATTCCTTGGAAATTTTTTTGCCAACCAGATGAAAATCGTAAATTTCGATAACCCCGCTACCTTTAATTTTTTCGTAGTATTCACGTACGGCATGGAAATCCTGAGATACTTTTGAATCCATTTCCGTGGTTGTACGATATGAAAGCGATCGCTCGACAAGTATAGGGACCACTTTGACAGCACGTTCCTTGAAGCTGTCCTGAATGCGAAACACACTTCCATATATGCCTTCTCCAAGTTTTTCAGTTACCCGGTACGTTGGAAGAACTTTTCTGATAATTTTTTCCATCAACACATCTCCAGTCTAATACCTGAAATCATTATCGTCTTCTCCAAACGCCAGGCATTTCGCGTGGTTGCGTGGGAAAGCAGCACGCTTTCAAAACATCTCCGTGGATTCATATACCTTGCTATTCAGCTGAGAATTTTTTTATCAATCCTCTGAAAATGCAGCGATAATAAAACTGGTGTTATCTTTCAAAGCCCTTTCTTTAAGATGCCCCATAAACCGTTTTCCATTTTCTAATGGATTCTCACAAAGCAAGTCGTAAATTTCATGATCTCGGATCAAATCGCTCACGCCATCGGAGCATATCAAGTACGTGGTTTCACCGGAAAGCGGTATGTCTTCATGAATGTATACGGAATACAAGGACCAGGCATCTTCAAACGATGGCCCTATACCAAAGCTGATAAGATTTTTCAGCGGATGATCAAACGCATCCTCGGAAGAAACCATTTTGTTGTCAACCAGATCCTGCACAAATGAATGGTCATGAGAGACATACTCAATTTTTTGAGGTGTAAATCGATACACCCTACTGTCACCTGTATTGAAAATCATTGCCCGTTTGCGGTGAACAGCGATGCCGGCAACGGTAGTTCCGCATCTGGCCGGCAGTTTCAAACAGGATTGCGCCTGAATTTTGTTAAGGGCTTTGTGAATTCCGGCCTCGGAGATCTCCTCCCTGTTAATATTCTCAGTCAGTTGCTCACACACAAATCGACTGGCTTTGTGCCCATCCGGATGGCCACCCATACCATCACATACAGCAAGGACCAGTCTGTCCTGTGATACCGAGTTCGAATAATCGAGCATCGGTTTCTGAAACACCCGTCCGGCCGCAACCAGACAGTCTTCCTGTCGGACTCTCGGCCCGATGTCCATCACGCACAGATAGCTGCATTTCATTGATGGAACCTTTCATTAACGACCCGATTAAACGGGCCGGTATGGCACCAATTTCGACGGTATCGTTCCGTTTCATCGGCACTGGAGTCGTTTTGCTGTCGGGAATGGAATATCGCGGATGCTCGAGCGCTCGGACCGGCCAGTCGTTCTAAATCAAATGCTCATTAATAATATACAAGCATGTGCTGATGTCGAGAATCGGACATCCGGTCGAATAAGACAATGAAACTGAATTGGTATAAAAGGCCGAAGATTCAACGATTGATGCGAGAAACACATTGCCGGCAACTGGACAGCTCCCATACAACGATAATTCTTGCTGGCAGGTTCTGTCTGTCGAGTTTCCTTACCAGGCAACCATCGGTTTCATTTCATAATGAATCCGGAATCTGTGGTGTTGAGAGGCAAAAATCTCCTGACCGCCTACAGCACCCCCCTGTCCTCGCGTTCGACGATCACAATCTGATCCAGAGCCTCACGTTGGGGTGCTGAAAGTTTCTGCTCGAATTCGACATGGATGGAGTATTCATTGAACAGGTGGTTGATTACGCCGGTAATAATTCCTGTTTTCTGGATTTTTTCCTGACTCGGAACTGAGTTCAATATAAACCCGAGGTGAAGTTTTCTGCCCAACAGGAGATTGGCATTTTTTTTGTTGGATGTCTTTATAAAGAAACTCAGTCCGCCTGCTGAAATATCAGATAGTTCCCCACGGAATGTTTTTCCAACCGGCTTTCCACCTCCGCTGAAAATCCTGAACATGATATCGCCGGTAATTTTATATCGTTTGTGCCTCCTGCGGCTGATACCTTTATCTTTAATCAGATCAGATGTGTTCTGTTGATCTAAACAATAGTCCTGAAGTTTCGTTCTCAGTGCCGGATACTGATCTTCCCATTGTTCAATGGTTTCTTTTTCCAGAAAACTGACCTTTGCCCGATTCATGGCAGTAAGCGATGTGGTACAGACCGAGGCGGTAAAAAAGGAATCTTGCCCTGCAATATCACCCATGGACAATGTTTTCAGCAAAATTTTCTGACCGTGCTGGTTATAAAAAAGCTGAAATTGTCCCCTGTTGATGAAGAAAAGACGGGTATTGATTTCACCCTGAAGATAAACCGGTTCATTTAACTCATACTCGGTTTCGCGGAGAGCATAGAAAAGAGTGTTACCCTCCTCCGTTGTCAGCAGATTGAACAATTCCGGCCAGATTTCCCGATAGCTGGGATTGATACGTTCGTTTTTGGCATCTTCGAGTATTTCTGCAGCTTTGACAATTTCTGTCAGCGCCATCGCATCCACGTCATACATTTTTTCCTGCAACGTTTCAGCGATAGCGAAATTTCCCTGTTTAGCGCAATCGACAATCATGTTTAACAGTAACTTCACGGCGGCATCTGTATTTCCCTCAGCCACATGTTGATCCACAAGCTGTTGCTGTTTCACCAGATCGTCCATTGGACAACGCTCCCTTTCGGATCACGTATCGTTGGTTTTATATCTCAGGTATCATCGCTGCCTTTTATATACCGAATCAGCCAGTATGATACCCCGCCAGCTTCATTTACCCTGCTTTGTATGGTACTTCGCTTTATCAATATCTCACAGAATTGTAAAGGGGAACGAAAAGAGACACAGGTAATACAACGGTTTCATGGTGCTTCCGGAGCAAGACCTTATGCATCGCATTCCTGACGCTCCGAAATCGGATTGAGGGCTTCGCTCTTTGCTATGCGGCATTTCAGCCGGGCAATTTCTTCATTGGCATGATCCAGTTCCTTATTCAGGGACAGCATTTGGCGTGCAACCGTCTGGCGATTTAATTCCTCTTTAGCCCGGATCAATTCCTCAGTGGTGATCCGCAATCGGTTCGCAAGAACTTCTGAAAATTCACGGTAGATAATATATCTGAATGCAAACTTATCGTTGACAGAGAATTTTTCTATATCTGAAATATCTACAGCAAGGCATTCCGTTTGTTCAACGGCAACAACCGAAGCATACCGATTAGCCCCTTCAATGGCGCCCATCTCTCCGAAAATGTCCCCAATGGTCTGCAGGCTGAGCAGTACGTTTCCATTTTTAACGATATTTACTTTTCCGGATAACAAGTAATATATCCATCCACCAAAATTGCCTTCCTCCAGAATCCGGTCACCGGGTTGATATGTCCTCAACTGACTCAGCCTGAGCAGTTCATGGAAATCACTTGTTTCAAACGACTTGAGTACGGGGATTTGCCTGAGACGCTTGATGATTTCATCATTGTTTTTAAGAACATCGTAACTCTTCATCCGGTAATATCCTCCTTAGCCAACCGGAATTACAAATTTTTGGCCATTGCCAGCAGGTTTTTATTTACAGCCATCCGGTAATTGTGATGAACCAGTTCATGGTGTTTATCCTGAAAAGGAATAAACACCAGCAGAAAGCTTTTGGGCCGAATTTCAATACGGGGAAGTCGGGGCAGCAACGTCCCTGGCGGCTTCATGAAACTGGCCAGAATGATTTTTAAGCTTTCCGCAGCTTCGTTAACCGGAAGATTCACCGGGTATATCCGTCCATCAGGCACCCCCTCGATCAAGGGTGCCTGAGGCTGCGTAAGAGTTATATTCCGGTTCAAACGAACAAACACTTCCGGCCGAACTTTAAAAGCCAATGCCCAGAAGCAGAATTCGACGTTTTCCCAGCCATCCTGGATTACCCGGGGAAGGTTTCCAATTCGTACCATATCCGCATACGATTTCAAGCGAATACCGGATATTTCAGCTTTGATTCTCCAAAAGGGCAGAAACACCGCGTTTCCGTCTTTGGCGGTCAAATGACGGAAATGGATGCTTCGGAATTTGTTTCGCTCCGGCTGCCACACGGAATCACAGTTGCGGCAGATCAGAATCAACGAATCCCGCCTTCCTTCAAGGTCCCAACCGCAGGATGGGCAAAGGGTCGGCAAAAACCGAATTCCCCAATCCGGTTGTCCGCCCGGTATCGAATCGGCCAAACCATCCTCGGACAGTACCGGGGATACGGGTTTGTTCAATATGGCGTCATAGACTCGATCCCGAATATAGAATGGTGAGTAAATAATGCTTAAACTCTCTCCGATATGGGATTGATACAGGGCAGGGCGGGGCAAGGATTTCGTAAAACCGTTTTCAACGGTTTCCAGAATTTTTTCGATGGGCGTCTGCGGGTGAAAAAATTTTCCCTGCATATCCGGTGAAATAAACCGGAGGCGCAGGGCCTGACTTCTCAGTCCGATGGAGGCTGGGAAATGTCGAGAAGAAATAGCCGGATAACTGATATCGGTGAATTTATGATGAATGCCATCAATCATGCTGGCAAACAGCATGCCCTTAAAGCGCCAGTACGGAAGATAAACCAGATTTGTATCCGCCGGAGCCCGGTGCGGCAGCACGTAGCGAAAAAATCCGACCTGCTGAAGGTAGGAATTGACCTTGCAATACTCACATGTAAACAGCCGATCGGTATCAGTAAGCACGGCCGGTGCACCGCACTGCGGGCATTGGTGATCAATGAGCAGCTTAATGTTTCTCTCCGCACTGGTTGCAATAAGTGGAATCAGGCAGGTTTTCGGCGCCACATTTGGGGCAGAAGATCGATGCCGGATGCTTTTCGGCTGGTCTTCCGCAGCGGGAACAGAATTTAGCGTTAGGGGTCAAATTTTTCCCGCACGACGGGCACTGGCGGAACACCAGTTGCTGGTGTCCGCAATGTGGACAAAAACGGGAATCCGGTGGAATCGGCCCGTTGCACTCAGGACACGTCGTATTCGCCGGGCGGCCCGGTTCCGGATCCGATCGGCGGTTGGCACCTGAAAAATACTGTGCAAACATGGCCGGCATCATCAATCCCAGGCTGGTCCCCATCCCCATTCCGGCTCCTGAATCGTTTTGGGAGGCTTTTTCCATAGCCATGGCAGCTTTCATCTGCATCAGCCGGTCCATGTCTTTAAAAACTTCCATTCTACTGCGGTCGTCGATTGCCTGCTGGACCTTCGGCGGGGGCGTAATGGAATTGATATACAGATGGGTCAACTTCAGCCCAAAATGGCTGAAATCTTCCTGGAGACGATCCGACAATCCCGTTGAAAGTTCATCGTACTGTGCAGGCAGGCTCAGCAGGGAATCGATTGTCTCGCCCATGTAGTCGTTAAATCGAGATACAATGACGCGATTGAGATACTCTTCAATCTGTTCGGCGGTGAACACCCCTTGCGTGCCAACGAGACTGTTGATAAACAGAACCGGCTGGAGGACCTGGAGGTTAAACACACCGTAAGCCCTCAGACGTATGAGACCAAGTTCGGAATCCTTGAATGCAACCGGATCACGGGTTCCCCACTTCAGGTTGGTGAAGATTTTCAGATTAACGAAATAGACCTCGGCCCGAAGCGGACTTGTCATTCCCCAGGGTACACTGAGCAGTTTGGTCAAAACCGGTATATTGGCGGTTTTCAGCGTATGGCGTCCCGGGCCGAAGGCATCGATCGCTTTTCCCTGATAAAAAAATACCGCCGCCTGATTTTCCCGGACAGTTAACTGAGCACCGAATTTGATCTCACCGGAACCCTGCTCCGGCAGTCGGTGAACCAGCTCATTTCCGGTCTGGTCAAACCATTCCAGATTTTCCAAGAAGACGAGATTGTTTGTGCCCATGCATGAAACCTCTCTGGCGTCCACAGGTGTGCGTTATCGTATAAATCCAACCAGTTGTCGGCAATGATTGCTTGATTCACAAACGGCGAGGGGTAGGAACCACGGGGCGGTTTGAATTGCCCTATGTAAATAGGTGATGAAACAAAACTATCTTCAACTCTGCCTGCCGCAGCGCTTCAAGCCTGATCGTTCAGTTGAGAATATCTGGTTTCAGTCCCATACGAGCAGTCGGGCCTATGTCAGTTTTTGTCGTCCAGATCAATTTGATCAGGATTCATTTCGCGCCTGGCATAGTTGATATAGAGGCCTTGTTGTATAAACAGATCGAAAATATCCGGATCAATATGATTATCAGATTTCATAAAGCCCATGATTTTAAGCGCCTGCGATAACTTCATGGGTTTTTTATACGGGCGGTCTCTGGCGGTCAGCGCTTCAAAAATATCAGCGATGGCCATGATTCTTGCCTGCAACGGCAGGTCACTGCCGCAAAGCCCTCTCGGGTATCCGGTGCCATCCAGCTTTTCATGATGCCCGGCGGCATATTCCGGAACGTCGGCCATCGATCCGGAAAATGGAATCTCTTTGAGAATCCTGAGGGTCATATCCGCATGGTTTTCGATAATTTTTCGTTCCTCGCTGGTCAGGGAGCCTTTGCGGATGCTGAGATTTTTAACCTCGTCATGGGTCAGATATGGATGTGCCGTGCCGTCGACCGTGAAGTTTTTGCTGGCTATAGCCAGGAGTCGATCGATTTTATCATCACTCATGAATTCATCCGGAAGATTGCAACGTCGAAGGAATTCCAGTTCATCCTTGAGCGTTTCTAACCGCTCGGCCAGCTCCGTATCCAGTTCGTCAAGCAGGCACGTGTCGATCGACTGGTTTTGCAGAAGTTCAATTTTTTTGCGCTGGTATTCGTTCTCAAGGGTTTGGGCAATCAGCTGAAATTTAGTCTCGACATGATCGATACGATCGCAGATGGTTTGGAGTTTGGTTCCCTTATCCACGATATATTCAGGTGTGGTGATTTTCCCCACATCATGCATCCAGGCGGCAAGACGCAGTGCCTCGATTTCGTCATTTGATAATTGGCAGTCTTTGAACGGTCCGCAGTCAGCACCATTTATTTCCTCGGCAATCATCATGGTCAGGTCCACTACCCGACGAATATGTCCACCGGTGTATGGTGATTTTTCGTCAATTGCGGTAGCAATGCTGCGAATAAAGGCTGAAAACAGATCCTTAAGGTTGCGAATCAACTGCGTGTTGGTTAGTGCGACGGCAGCCTGAGACGCCAGCGAGGCGATGAGGTCCTTGGCTCCTTTTGGAAAGGCTATTACTTCACCGGTTTGCGGATGCGTGGCATTGAGCAGTTGGAGGACCCCGATAATATCGTTCTCATGATTCCGCATGGGAATCACCAGCATGGATTTGGAACGATAGCCTGAGGCCTGATCATATTGCCGCGTTCCTTTGAAATCGAAGCCCTCGGCCTCATATACATCCGGTATATTAATGATTTCGCCGGTTAGAGCGGCGTATGAGGATACATTAAAATAGTTTGCGTTATTGTCGACATGCAAGGGTACCCCGGGAAGGGTGATGTCAACACCACTGGTTCCTCCCATTCGTGTATTCAGCGTATCGTTCTGGAGGATTTCAAAACGAAGCTGATCATTCTCACGATCGAGGATGTATAAGGTGCCGGCATCGCAATTGGAAAGAGCGCGTGCTTTATCGACAATAAATTCAAGGAGTTTGTTGATATTTTTTTCTGCTGAAAGTGCCAGGCCGATCTCGGTGAGTTCGTTAATGTGTTTGATCTGGTCTTCGGCAAAGTGTTTGACTTCAACAATGACCGTGTTCAGCAGAGCGTTCAGACGTTCGTCATGAGACAAGGACCGGGTGCTGGATTCGCTACTGTTTTTAAAAGGCATATTTTCATCCAGTTCCGCTGAAATGGACATTTTTTCTCCGTCTCTAAATATTGCGGTGCATCTTAAAGCAATATTTTTCAGCATTCAACCTGTTTTTCAGGCGAAATTCGAATGACAGTATATACCCGAGCGGAACTGGTAAATTTTTATGGCAATGGATGGTTTATGTTTCAATCTTAATTTCAAGCTGCGCGGGAGGGTCTACGGCTGAGAATCCCCCCGCGCAAATCCGCTTTTATCGCACAGAGCTCGATAATCAGATATCCACGCCGCTTTTCTGTATACCGGCCATACCATTTTGAACGGTTACGTTGTCCTCTAAGCCAAATTCATAAAGGTTGAGCTGAGCTTCATAGGAGCGAACGCCCGTATTGCAAACCAGGACGATCTTTTTGTCCCGGGCGACCTCCTCAATCCGCTGTCGCAACTCATCCTGAGGAATGTTTGTCCAGTGTTCCGGGTATTTCGCCACAAATGGCCGGGCATCCAGTTCCTCACGACAATCGAGGAAAAAGACATCACAGGTATCCCTGTTTTCCCAGTATTCAGCGAACGTATCGCTGTCGATGGGCCGGAATTTTCCGTCCAGGAAATTATCCGCCACGTTTCCGAGTGCATTCAGAATATCCATCGCTGATGCAAACGGCGGTGAGTAGGCAAGCTCGATGTTGCTGATGTCTTCTACCGTTGGTTTGTAGGAAAGGATGCTGGCCACCGCATTGATCCGGCCCACCATGGCATCGTTTTTCCCACCAAACCCCTGGATACCGAGGACCCGCCGGGTGCCTTTTTCAAACACAAGCTCAAGATGCATGAGTTCTTTTTCCGGGTAAAAATGTGCCCGGTCAAACTGCGTGATCTGGACACTGGCCGCGTCATAGCCTTCTTTCCGAGCGTTTTGAATACTGAGTCCCGCTCCGGCCAGCGACGTTTCAAACAGCTTGATTACAAACGATCCGACGGCACCTTTGAAACCGGCATTGCCTCCGGTGACATTGGTTCCAATCACACGTCCCTGCCGATTGGCCATCGAACCCAGGGGGTAAAAACCCGGTTTTCCGGTAATCAAATTTTTGACAAGGGCGCAGTCGCCACCGGAATAAATATCCGGGTCGGAGGTCTGGAGCATGTCGTTTACCACAATGCCGCCTCGGGGCGAGGTTTCCAGCCCGGCTTCCCTGGCCAGTTCATCGCCGGGGGTAACACCGATTCCGACGATCACCAGATCCGCAGGAATCACGCGCTTGTTTGTTTTAACGGCCGTAACCGTCGTTTCTCCCTCGAACGCTTCAACCACTTCATTCAGGTGAAAGGAAACGCCCTGGTCTTCCATGTGCTTTTGGGCCATCCGCGCCAGGTCTTTACTGACAAAACCGGGCATGATCTGATCGCAGAACTCAACCACGGTTGTATCGATTTCCCACATGTCGGCAAGGGCTTCAGCCATTTCAAGTCCAATGAAACCGGCACCGACGATGACGGCTTTTTCAATCTGGCCGCCGGTGATCCGGGATTTAATTGCCTGGGCGTCGTCCAGATTCGAGGCGGTAAAAATATTGTCCAGCGAACCTCCGGGAACATCAAGTTTCCGTGGACTGGCACCGGTTCCGAGAACCAGTTTGTCATAAGGCAGCGTATCTTCAGCGCCGTCGCGTTTTCGAATCCGTACCGATTTGGATGCCCGGTCAATTGACAGAACCCGTGTTCCGGTAAGCACCTTGACGTCTTTGACGGTTTCAAAAAATGCTTCATCCCGAACCATATGATAACTGGTTGTGCGAAGTTCCTTTACATCGCTGACATCGCCCGACACATAGAACGGAATACCGCACCCACCATAGGAAATGAGGTCACTTTGATCAATCAGGGTAACATTGGCTTTTGGATCCA
>ENA-ORCT01000312-ORCT01000312.1-marine-metagenome-genome-assembly--contig:-NODE-312-length-24799-cov-3.337715_pt1 | contig 24799 bp, 25 predicted proteins | sample MGYA00248632_ERZ508511 | MGnify/ENA primary metagenome ERZ508511 (study PRJEB26182, sample SAMN06268839) | marine metagenome | isolation source: Tt an P1-techrep anaerobic enrichment on pine from sediment...
CACAATGATAGCAGAGCGGCTCGGCATTCCGCAGATTTCTACCGGAGATATGCTGCGTTCTGCGGTTCGCGAAGGCACCCCTATGGGACTCAAGGCCAAAGCCATGATGGATGCCGGGGTGCTGGTCGCTGATGAAGTGGTGGTCGGTATCGTTCAGGAGAGGCTGGCCAAGAACGATTGCAAGACCGGATTTATCCTTGATGGTTTTCCCCGTACGGTACCGCAGGCCGATGCCTTGCAGGATTGTCTGCAGGCTTTGGGCAAGGAACTGGATGCGGTGATTTCTCTGGAAGTCGATAACGATGCGGTTGTTGAGCGTATTACCGGACGCCGTACCTGCCGCGATTGCGGCAAGATGTACCATGTTCGCTTCGATCCGCCCAGCAAGGAAAACGTTTGTGACGCCTGCGGTGGTGAACTATACCTGCGTGACGATGATCAGGAAGCGACCATTCGCAAACGCCTGGAAGTCTATGAAGAACAGACCGCACCGTTGATCGAATATTACCAGAAGGCCGGCCTGGTGCAGGCTATTGATGGTATGCAGGGGATCGGCGAAGTGCAGGAGCAGATCCTGGGTGCCATGGGCAGCAAGTAATGATTATCCTCAAGTCCCACGCCGAGCTCGACAAGATGAGGGACGCCGGGAAGATTGTTGCTGAGGTTCTTGCGCTGCTCAAAGAGCAGATTAAGCCGGGGGTTAGTACTGCTGAGCTCGACCGGCTTGCTGAAAAAGAATGTCGCAAGCGCAAGGCCAAGCCGGCTTTTAAGGGATATGGCGGATTTCCCTTTAGTATTTGCGCTTCTCCTGACGAACAGGTTGTTCACGGTTTCCCCAACACTCGCCCTTTGGCCGAAGGAACTATCCTGAGTATTGATTTCGGGGTAATCTACGGCGGCTTTTACGGGGACTCTGCGTTTACCGCACCGGTCGGAGCGATCGATGCGCAGAAACAAAAATTAATTGAGGTCACCGAGCGATCGCTGGCCCTCGCTATTGAACAGGCTCACTGTGGTGGCCATCTTTACGATCTGGCGCAGGCCGTTCAAGGTTGCGTTGAGGACGCCGGGTTCAGTGTGGTGCGCGAGTTTGTCGGCCATGGTATCGGCAAAGGGTTGCATGAGGAACCTCAGATCCCCAATTTTGTTCCCGGCGCCGGGCGCGGGGTACCGTTGAGTTCCGGAATGACCTTGGCCATTGAACCGATGGTCAATGCCGGACAGCCCGGAGTAAAGATTTTGCGGGATGGGTGGACGGCAGTCACTGTCGACGGCAAACCCTCTGCCCATTTTGAGCACACCGTGGCCGTTACAGACAACGGTCCGGAGATTCTGACCCAGATTTGTTAGACACCCGGCGCGGGAAGAGCCGCAATGGCTAATTGCTTTCCGTTTGCCGACTTCTTCATAGGATAAAGGAACGATCAATGAAAGTGCGAGCTTCGGTCAAACCGATTTGCGTTAAGTGCAAGGTCATCAAGCGCAAGGGAATTCTTAGAGTAATCTGTGAAAATCCCAAGCACAAGCAGAAGCAGGGATAACCGGATCAGGAGGATAGTACATTGGCACGTATTGCTGGTATCGACTTACCGAGAAATAAACGGATTGAGGTGGCGCTCACTTATATCTATGGTGTGGGCCGGTCTTTGTCCCAGGAAGTCCTTCAGAAGGCCGGGGTTAATCCCGACACCCGCACTGACGACTTGACTGACGCCGAAGTTGGCAAGATCAGGGAGATCATCGACGGCGGATATCAGGTTGAGGGCGATCTGCGTCGCGTTGTCTCGACCAATATCAAGCGGCTTATGGATCTCGGGTGCTACCGCGGTTTGCGGCACCGCCGTGGTCTGCCGGTGCGCGGACAGAAAACCAAAACCAACGCTCGGACTCGTAAGGGCCCTAGAAAAACTGTGGCTGGTAAGAAGAAATAATTGGAGGAACCATGGCCAAGCCTGGTAAGAAAACGGTAAGAAAAAGTAAAGAAAAAAAGAATGTCGCCAACGGCATCGCGCATATTCAGGCGACTTTCAACAATACGATCGTGACCTTCACTGACGTCAGCGGTAACGTGGTTTCCTGGTCGACCTGCGGCGCTAACAATTTCAAGGGGTCCCGTAAAAGTACTCCTTTCGCAGCGCAGATCGCAGCTGATGACGCAGCCAAAAAAGCGCAGGAACATGGCATGCGCTCGGTCGAAGTTCGTGTCAAGGGCCCCGGTTCCGGTCGTGAATCCGCCTTGCGGGCCATTTCCGCCGCCGGGCTGAACATCACCATGATCAAGGATGTCACCCCCATTCCGCACAACGGCTGTCGGCCGCCGAAGCGCAGAAGAGTCTAACCATACAAGGAGGATGAACGTTGGCTAGATATACTGGACCCGTCTGCCGTCAGTGTAGAAGGGAAAATATGAAGTTGTTCCTGAAAGGGGACCGATGCTACACCGACAAATGTGCTGTTGAACGGCGGAACTATGCTCCGGGCGTCCATGGCCAGGGACGCGTCAAGGTTTCCGAGTATGGCACTCAGCTGCGGGAAAAGCAGCGCGTTAAGCGTACCTACGGCTTGCTTGAAAAACAGTTTCGTGCCTATTTCGACAAAGCCGATCGTATGAAGGGGGTAACCGGCGAAAACTTGCTGGTATTGCTCGAGCGTCGCCTTGACAGCGTTGTCTATCGTCTTGGTTTCGCCAGCTCGCGTAATGAGGCCCGCCTGCTTGTACGTCAGGGACATTTTCTGGTTAATGGCCGTAAGGTGAACATTCCTTCTTTCCTGATGCGCGTCAACGATGTTGTCGAGTTGCGGGAGAAGAGTCGCCAGATTGCGCGGTTCAATGAAGCTCTTGACGGTGTCATGCGGCGTGGCATTCCCTCCTGGGTAGAACTGGAGCGGGATGCTTTCAAGGGAACTCTGAAGACCCTGCCTGTTCGCGAAGAGATGACCACGCCTGCATTCCAGGAACAGTTGATCGTCGAACTCTACTCGAAGTAATCGCGATACGAGGCGGATGTAACCTCATTATCGGAGGATACGAATGTATAAAAACTGGAGAGAACTCATCAAGCCCAAGGGCCTCCAGATTGAATCGGACACACTGGCCGATACCTATGGCAAATTCAAGGCCGAGCCTTTCGAGCGTGGTTTCGGTACCACGTTGGGAAATGCCTTGCGACGTGTGCTGCTGTCGTCTCTGCAGGGAGCGGCTATTACCTCGGTGCGGATTAAGGGTGTCCTTCATGAGTTTTCGACTATTCCCGGTGTCACCGAGGATGTTACCGATGTAATTTTGAACCTTAAAGGGGTGCTGCTGAAACTGCATGGGCAGGAGAGCCGCAATATCCGCATCGTCAAGAAGGGTGCCGGAACGATCACCGCCGGTGATATCGTGACCGATTCACACGTCGAGGTGCTCAACCCCAATCATCATATTCTGACCTGCTCCAAAGAAGCCGATGTCGAGATCGATATGGTGGTCGCTATGGGCAAGGGCTATGTGCCGGCCGAGCGCAACCGAGATGACAAGGCGCCGGTTGGCACTATCGCAATCGATGCGATTTTTTCGCCCATTAAAAAGGTCAATTTTACGGTAACCAATGCTCGTGTAGGGCAGATCACCGACTACGATAAACTGACTCTCGAAGTTTTCACTGACGGTAGTGTGCGTCCCGATGACGCAGTTGCCTACGGTGCCAAGATTCTCAAAGAGCAGTTGCAGATCTTTATCAATTTTGATGAAGAAGCTGAAGCGCTGGGCGTCGAGGAAGCTGAAGAGACCCGGAAGATCAACGAAAATCTGTATCGTTCGGTCGATGAACTTGAACTGTCGGTGCGTAGCGCCAACTGTTTGAAAAACGCCAATATCCACCTGATTGGCGATTTGGTACAGAAAACCGAAGCGGAAATGCTCAAAACCCAGAATTTTGGTCGCAAGTCCCTGAATGAGATCAAGGATATCCTGGCTGAGATGGGCTTGTCCCTGGGAATGGTTTTGGAAGGTTTCCCTGATCCGGAATATTTAAAGATGATTCGTGAGGGCAGTGAGGATCTTTGATCCTGCCAGTCCCCGCTGAGTAACGAAGAAAGGACCGTAGAACCATGCGTCACAATAAAACCGGCAGGCGGCTCGGCCGCAATTCGAGTCATCGGGCCGCTATGATGCGCAACATGGTGACCTCCCTTATCGAGCACGAGAAGATCACCACGACAACTACCCGTGCTAAGGAGTTGCGTAAAATTGCCGAGAAGATGATCACCCTTGGTAAACGTGGTGATCTGCACGCCCGCCGTCAGGCTCTGCAGGTCATACGCGATCGCAAAGTGGTTGGCAAGCTCTTCGAGTTGGTTGCGCCCCGTTATAAAGAACGTCCCGGTGGCTATACCCGTATTCTCAAGCTTGGTAACCGGGTGGGAGATAACGCGCCCATCTGTCAGATCGAACTGGTTGAAGAAGAGTTCACTGCTCGGCCTAAGAAGGCCGCAGCTCCCAGCGCACCAGAAGCCGTTGCTGAAGCTGCGCCTGCCGAAGAGGTAGCAGCCGAGACCGAAGAGGTAGCAGCCGAGACCGAAGAGGTCGCCGCTGAGGCTAAAGAGGAAGCTGCTGCCGAGGCAGAAGCAGACGCTGCCCCTGAGGCAGAAGACAAAGAATAATTGTCCTGTTAAGGATGAGTAAAAAAGGCAAGGAGTTCAGCTCCTTGCCTTTTTTTGTTTGCCTGGGCAGTCGGCTTGAATCTTGACCGATTAAGGCTTTCCGTGGTAATTTTGCCTACTTAAGTTACTGGAGCCTAAAATGTATTTTCCTTCTCTAGAAAAGTTTTGCTCCCTTACCGAAAAGGGCAATCTGATTCCCGTCTATCGCGAGATTCTAGCTGACATGGAAACACCTGTGTCAGCTTTCAAGAAGATCGATGATGGCGAGTACTCCTTTCTCCTGGAAAGTATTGCCGGTGGAGAAAAGTGGGCCCGCTACTCGTTTCTCGGCAGCAGTCCCGGCAAGATCTTTCGTTGCAGCGGCGAGCAATACGAGGTACTTGAGCGCGAAAGGGTTGTGCGCAGTGGGCAAAGCAGCGATCCTCTTGCCGAAATCAAGCAGCTCATGGCAGCCTATAGGCCTGTCCAGGTTGATGGGCTTCCACCCTTTTGTGGCGGTTTGGTCGGTTATCTCGGCTATGACATGGTGCGTTTTTTCGAAGAACTGCCTACGACCAATCCCCGCCAGATCGGGGCCTACGATGCCTGTTTTCTGCTGACCGACACGCTGCTTGTATTCGATAATGTGGCCCAGACCATCAAGGTGGTGTGCAATGTCGAGGTGCAGGACGGAGACGATCCGACCACCGCCTATCGCCAAGCTCAAGCTGCTATTGATCGTCTTATTGCGAAATTGCGCAGCCCACTGCGGGAGACTCCTCTAGATGACGCCTGCAGGTCGGCTGAAGACTTTGTTTCCGATTTTACTGAGGATGAATTCAAGGCGGCTGTCGAACGCTGCAAGGAATATGTCCGGGCCGGTGATATCATTCAGGTGGTTTTGTCACAACGTTTTTCCGGTCGCCTCGGGGCTCCAGCTTTTGATGTTTATCGCGCTCTGCGCACCTTGAATCCCTCACCCTATATGTTTTTTCTTCGTTTCGGCAAGACTCTGGTGATTGGCGCTTCTCCCGAAGTGCTGGTTCGCAAGGTCGGTGCCGAGGTCGAAGTTCGGCCCATTGCCGGTACCCGTCCGCGGGGGGAGACCGTCGAAGAGGATCTGCGTCTTGAAGAGGAGTTGCTGGCCGATCCCAAGGAATGCGCTGAGCACATTATGCTGGTCGATCTGGGCCGCAACGATATTGGCCGAGTATGTCGGCCCGGCTCGGTGGAAGTCAGCGAGTTGATGGTGATCGAGCGTTATTCCCATGTCATGCACATCGTTTCCAATGTGCATGGTCTGTTGCGCCCCGATTGCGATCTGTACGACGTCCTGCGGGCCACCTTTCCCGCCGGCACCCTGAGCGGAGCACCGAAAATTAGGGCCATGGAAATCATCGACGAGCTTGAGCCGGCCCAGCGCGAGATCTATGGCGGAGCGGTCGGTTATTTTTCTTTTTCCGGCAATATGGACATGGCCATTGCCATTCGCACTCTGGTGGTGCATGACGATCGCATTCACCTGCAGGCTGGCGCAGGCATTGTCGCTGATTCTGATCCGGCCGCCGAGTATCAGGAGACCCTGAACAAGGCCCGCGGGGTGATGAAAGCCATTGAGATGGCGCGAAAGGGGTTGGATTGACATGCTGTTGATGATCGACAACTACGATTCCTTTACTTATAACCTGGTGCAGTACTTTCAGGAACTGGGTGAAGAGGTGCAGGTCTTTCGCAACGACAAGATTACCGTAACGGAAATCGCTGCCAGGCAGCCGCGGCGCCTGGTGGTGTCCCCCGGGCCCTGCTCTCCCAACGAGGCGGGCATTTCCGTTGAAGCCATTCAGAAATTGGCCGGCAAGATTCCTATTCTGGGGGTCTGTCTTGGGCATCAATCCATGGCGCATGCTTTTGGTGGCCGCGTGGTGCGTGCCGAGAACCTGATGCACGGCAAGACCAGTCCTGTCTTTCACGATCATAAGGGGTTGTTTAAGGGACTTTCTTGTCCCTTCGACGCGACCCGCTATCACTCGTTGATTGTTGAACGTGCCAGTCTGCCTGCAGAATTCGAGATAAGTGCCTGGACCGAGGCCGATGAAATCATGGGTATGCGTCATCGGCAGTTGCCTCTGTGGGGGGTGCAATTTCACCCCGAGTCGATTCTGACCGTGGAAGGCATGCGACTGTTGCATAACTTTCTGCAGATGACCTGAACCGTATGCAGCTTTGCGTACATCTATTGCCGAGTCAATCATGATTAAAGAAGCAATTGCCAAACTGGTTGCAGAACACGATCTGAGTGAGCCCATGATGGTCGAGGTCATGGAGCAGATTATGGGCGGCGAAGCCACTCCCTCCCAGATTGCAGCCTTTATCGTTGCTTTGCGCATGAAGGGGGAAACGATCGAAGAAATTACCGGTGCCGCCCGGGTCATGCGAGCGCATGCAACTCCAGTTCGGGTCGGCAAGGTGCTCGACATGGACCGTGATGAGATCAATGTTGAGCGGGAAACGATCCTTGACACCTGCGGGACCGGCGGTAGCGGCACCAAGAGCTTCAATATTTCCACCACCGTGGCTTTTGTGGTGGCAGCCTGCGGCGTTAAGGTGGCCAAACACGGCAACCGCAGTATTTCTTCAGCCTGCGGAAGTGCCGACGTGCTGGAGCGGCTCGGGGTCAATCTTGAAATCACGGTGGCGCAGGTTGAAAGCTGTGTCGATGCCCTGGGGGTCGGTTTCCTTTTTGCGCCGGCCCTGCACGGCGCCATGCGGCATGCCATCGGCCCGCGCAGGGAAATCGGCATTCGCACCATTTTCAACATCCTCGGTCCGTTGACTAATCCGGCCGGAGCCGATCGGCAGGTGCTTGGGGTCTACCGCGAAGATCTGGTCGAGCCGTTGGCCAATGTATTGAGCCGTCTTGGTTGCCGGCGGGGATTCGTGGTGCACGGTCTCGACGGCATGGACGAGGTGACCCTGACCGGTCCGACGCGGGTGGCCGAAATTAAGGGTGGAGAGGTTTGCCTTTACACCGTCGAACCGGAGGATTTTGCCCTCACTCGCTGTCGCCTGAGCCAGTTGCAGGGGGGAGATGCCGAGCGCAACGCGGAATTGGTGCGGGAGGTGCTTGGCGGGGAAGCTGGACCGCGCCGGGACGTGGTGCTTTTGAACAGCGCCTTCGCTCTGGTGGCGGCTGGTCAGGCGGTTGATGTCCGGGCCGGCCTCGAACTGGCTGCCGAGGCTATCGACAGCGGCAAGGCTCAGCAGAAACTCGACGACCTCATCAGGATGACCAATCAGTGATTCTCGATCAAATTCTTGAACACAAACGTGGCGAGGTTCAGGAGCAGCGCCGGCGCGTGCCGTTGGCCGAGCTGCAGGAGCGCATCGTCCATCGCGGTGTGACACGCGGTTTTGCCGTGGCTCTGCGCCGCCAGGCCGCGGTTGGCACCGCTATAATTGCCGAAGTAAAAAAGGGCTCACCCTCCAAGGGAATCATCCGCGCCGATTTCGATCCCTGCGATATCGCCAGGCGATATCAGGACGCCGGTGCCACCTGCCTGTCGGTATTAACCGATGCCCGGTTCTTCATGGGCTCTCTGGATTATCTGGAGGCGATCGAGAAAATCGTCACCCTGCCGCTGTTGCGTAAGGATTTCGTGGTCGATCCCTACCAGATTTTTGAGGCGCGTTCCGCAGGCGCCGATGCGGTGTTGTTGATCGCCGCTGCATTGGCTCAGGATGAATTAGCCGAGTTGAATGCGCTGGCGAAGGAGCTGGGCCTCGACGTGCTGCTCGAAGTGCACGATGAAGCGGAGTTGGAAAGAGCCTTGCAGTTGCCGGTGGAGTTGATCGGCATCAACAACCGGGACCTGAAAACCTTTTACACCGATCTGGCGGTTACCGAGCGTCTACTGCCGCTGATCCCTGCTGATCGCCTGGTGGTGGCCGAAAGCGGCATTCGTTGCCGGGATGATATTCAACGCCTGCAGCGGGCCGGTGCCGGCGCTTTTTTGATCGGCGAAAGCCTGATGCGGGAAGCTGATTTCGAGCACAAGCTGCAGGAACTGCTTCACGACCGTCGCTGATTTTCGCATTTCAATTTATGTCTGGCCGCAGTCGGTCAGCTTTTTTTAAGAGGATCGCATGCAGACCAAAATCTTGTTGCAGGACAGCCAGATACCCAAGCGCTGGTACAATGTCGCGGCGGATTTGCCGAGCGAACCGGCGCCGATCATTCATCCCGGCACGCTGGGTCCGGTCGGTCCGGAGGATCTCGCGACGATCTTTCCCATGACGCTGATAGAGCAGGAAGTCAGTCGCGAGTGCTGGATCGATATCCCCGAAGAAGTGTTGAAGATCTATCAGCTCTGGCGCCCATCGCCAATGTTTCGCGCCCATCGCCTGGAGGCGGCCCTGAAGACTCCGGCGCGGATCTATTACAAATACGAGGGGGTGTCGCCGGCCGGTTCCCACAAGCCGAACAGTGCCATCCCCCAGGCGTATTACAACAAGATGGCCGGCATCAAGCGTCTGGCCACCGAAACCGGCGCCGGTCAGTGGGGGAGCTCGCTGGCTTTGGCCAACTCCTTTTTCGGTCTGGAAACAACCGTTTACATGGTGCGGGTCAGTTACGAACAAAAGCCCTATCGTAAAAACCTGATGCAGTTGTGGGGGGCTGACGTCATCCCGTCCCCCAGTAACCGTACGGAGGCCGGTCGCGGATTGCTGGCTGAGGACCCTGAAACCAGCGGTTCTCTCGGTATGGCTATCAGCGAGGCGGTTGAGGATGCCGCCAGCCACGCGGATACCAACTACGCCCTCGGAAGTGTTCTGAATCATGTTTGTCTGCACCAAACGGTCATCGGCCTGGAGGCCATCGAGCAGCTAAAGCAGGTAGAGGAGTACCCGGACGTGGTGATCGGCTGCTGCGGCGGCGGTAGCAATCTGGCGGGTCTCGCTTTTCCCTTTGTGCGGGACAAGATCAACGGCAAGGACATTCGCCTGGTGGGGGTGGAGCCGACTTCCTGCCCGACTCTGACCAAGGGTAGCTATGCCTTCGATTACGGTGATACCGCCAAGTTGACCCCCATCACCAAGATGTACACCCTGGGTCACGATTTCGTGCCACCGGGCATTCATGCCGGCGGGTTGCGCTACCACGGCGCCAGCGCCCAGGTCAGCCAGCTTCATCACGAGGGGATTATCGAGGCCATTGCCTTGCCGCAGAATGCCTGCTTCGAGGGGGCGGTACTTTTTGCCCGCAACGAAGGGATCGTGCCGGCTCCGGAATCGTCCCACGCCATTCGGGCAGCGATCGATGAGGCGGTCAAGGCGCGGGAGGAAGGCAAGGAGAAGACCATTCTGTTCAATCTCTCCGGGCATGGGCATTTCGACATGGCTTCCTACGAAGCTTATCTGGGAGAGAAGCTGGTCGATTACGCCTATCCCGAAGAAAACATTGCAGCCTCTCTGGCCAATCTGCCGAAAGTAGACTGACAGGATGGAAGAGGCAATGGCCGACTATACGCCACGGGTCAAAATCTGCGGCATTACAACGGTGGAAGACGGCCTGCATGCCGCCCGTTGCGGTGCCGACGCTTTGGGGCTGGTCTTTTACCCCAAGAGTTCGCGCTGCGTCACCCCGGAACAGGCCCGCAAAATCATTGAAGCTCTGCCGCCATTGGTGACCACCATCGGCCTGTTCGTCAACCATTCGGCAGTGGAGATTGCCGATATCGCCCGTTTCTGCGGGCTCGACGTATTGCAGCTGCATGGCGACGAAACCCCTGAGCAGTGTCAGTTGCCGCCGTGGCGGGTGGTCAAGGCGCTACGTGTCCGCGACGAGGACAGCCTCGCCGAACTGGCTGCTTACCGGGTCAGTGCCCTGCTGCTCGACACCTGGCGTCCCGACAGCTACGGCGGCACCGGCCATCGTTTCAATTGGCAGTTGGCCGTGCAGGCGGCGCAACAACGGCCGATCATCCTGGCCGGCGGCCTGACTCCGGCCAACGTGGCCGAAGCGGTGCGGACCGTACGCCCTTACGGCGTCGATGTTTCCAGCGGCGTGGAGAGTGCTCCCGGCCGCAAGGACCCCGAACTTGTGGCGGCTTTTGTCCGCAACGCCAAACATTTCACGGAGTAGTTCATGTATCCTTTTCCGGACGCAAACGGGCATTTCGGCCCTTTTGGCGGTCGTTACGTGGCCGAAACCCTGATGCCAGCGCTTGAGGAACTCGAGCGATCCTATCGGGAAGCCCAGAACGATCCGATGTTCCAGCAGGAATTCGAATATTATCTGCAGCAGTACGTTGGTCGTCCCAGCCCTCTCTACCACGCCCGCCGCTTGAGCGAGCATCTCGGTGGGGCCCGCATTTATCTCAAGCGGGAAGATCTCAACCATACCGGCGCCCACAAGGTCAACAACACCGTCGGCCAGGCATTGCTGGCCAAGCGCATGGGTAAAAAGCGGGTCATCGCCGAAACCGGGGCCGGTCAGCACGGTGTGGCGACCGCGACCGTAGCGGCCCTGTTCGGCATGGAGTGCGAGGTCTTCATGGGCACTGAAGATATTCGACGTCAAGCCCTCAACGTGTTTCGCATGAAGCTGCTCGGCGCCAAGGTGACCGGCGTAACCAGCGGTACGGCGACTCTCAAGGATGCCATGAACGAGGCCATTCGCCATTGGGTGACCCGGGTGCGGGATACCTTTTACGTCATCGGCACCGTTGCCGGCCCTCACCCTTATCCGGCCATGGTGCGCGACTTTCAATCGGTTATCGGGCGCGAGGCCCGCAGCCAGATTCTGCAGGCCGAAGGGCGGCTGCCGGACTATTGTGTGGCCTGCATCGGCGGCGGTTCCAATGCCATGGGACTGTTTCACCCCTTCCTGGCCGACGAGAGCGTGCGCCTGCTTGGTGTCGAAGCGGCCGGGCTCGGTGTCGATACCGGCAAGCATGCCGCCAGCATCGGCGCTGGTCGGGTCGGCGTTCTGCACGGCAACAAGACCTTTCTGCTGCAGGACGAAGAAGGCCAGATCGAGCACGCCCATTCCATTTCCGCCGGCCTCGACTATCCCGGCGTCGGTCCGGAACATGCCCATCTTCACGACCTCGGCCGTGCCGAATACCAGGCAATAACCGATACCGAGGCTCTGGAAGCTTTTCAGCTGCTGACCAAACTGGAGGGGATCATTCCTGCCCTGGAGAGTTCCCACGCCATTGCCCAGGTGGTGAAGCTGGCCCCGACCCTGAGAAGGGACCAGCTGGTGGTGGTCTGCCTTTCCGGGCGCGGCGATAAGGATATCCACACCGTGGCCGAGGCCATGGGGGTGGAACTCAACTGACAGGACCCATCATGAAATTTACCGAACTGGATCTGCCGCAACCGGTGCTGCAGGGCATTGAGGCGGTCGGATTTACCGAACTTACCCCGGTGCAGGAAGAGTCCATACCGCTGGCTCTGGCAGGCAAAGACGTGGCAGGCCAGGCCCAGACCGGTACCGGCAAAACAGCCGCCTTTTTGATCTCCCTGTTTACCCGTCTGCTGCAAAGCAAGAGCAAGACCAGCAACAACCCCCGGGCACTGATAATCGCGCCGACCCGCGAGCTGGTAGTGCAGATCTGGGAGGATGCCAAAGGCCTCGGCGCTTTTTGCCCCTTCAAGCTGCAGCCCATTTTCGGCGGGGTCGATTACGACAAACAACGCCAAGCCCTAAAAGATGGGGTCGACATCATCATCGCCACGCCGGGCAGGCTCATCGACTACGCCAAGCAGCGCGTCTTTAGTTTTCACCGCATCGAAGCGCTGGTCATCGACGAAGCCGACCGCATGTTCGACATGGGCTTCATCAAGGACCTGCGTTACATCATGCGCAAGTTGCCTCCTTTTGAAAAACGCCAGACAATGCTCTTTTCCGCCACCCTGTCGAGCCGGGTCATGGAGCTGGCCTATGAATTCATGGACTTGGCGGAAAAAGTCAGCGTGGCTCCCGAACAGGTCACTGCGGAACGGGTCGAGCAGGTTCTCTATCACGTCGGTCGGCGGGAGAAGTTTGCTCTGCTGCTCGGCCTGATGAAGAAGATAGAAGAGCCCTGCCGTATGCTGCTGTTCGTCAATACCAAGCGGGAAGCCGAGCATCTAACCGGGCGGCTTAAAGTTAATGGTTACAAGGCGGCTGTGATTTCCGGCGACATTCCGCAGAAAAAGCGGATGCGCATTCTCGACGATTTCAAGGAGGGGCGTCTGCACTATCTGGTCGGCACCGATGTCGCCTCGCGGGGGATTCATATTGACGGCGTTACCCACGTGGTCAACTACGATCTGCCGCAGGATGCCGAGGATTACGTCCACCGTATCGGCCGTACCGCCCGAGCCGGTGCCACTGGTCTGGCGATCAGCTTTGCCGATGAAGATCTGGTCTTTTACCTGAGTGACATCGAAGGCTATATAGGTTTCAGTATTCCTGCGGCCTTTCCCGAGGATGACGACTTCTGCCACGACTACAAACGCTATGTTCCGCGCAAAAAGGCTCCCGCAGGCGAAAGCCGACGCCCTGGCGACAAGGGGCGGCGGCCGCCCCGCAAGCGTTCCGGCCGGCGCAAAAGTAGCGGCCGGGGCGGCAACAAGCCAAGCGACGGCTCATCTTCCAAATAGTCGAAACTTCTGTTGTAATTCCATGCCGAATTTTTCCCTGGATAAGCTTGCCGATTGTCGCCGTTGTTCTCGGCTTATGGCCCATATGGCCGATTTGAAGCCGCGCCGCGGTCTGACTCGGGCCGATTACTGGAACCGGCCCGTCTCCGGTTTCGGCGATGCTCGGGCACGAGTTTTTCTGGTTGGTCTGGCTCCCGGTGCCCACGGCGCCAATCGTACCGGTCGGCCCTTTACCGGCGACGGCGCCGGTGATTTCATGTATCCGTTGCTTCATCAGGCCGGGTTTGCCAGCCAGGCCGAGGCAAGTCATGTTGGCGACGGTCTGCAATTGCACGACCTCTATATCAGTAATGCGGTCAAGTGCCTGCCGCCGGACAACAAACCGAATGCCGCCGAATTCACTGCCTGCCGGCCCTATCTGTTGGCTGAGCAGAGTGAACTGAAGCAGCTCAAGGTGGTGGTCCTGCTGGGTCGCGGTGCCTACGACAGCTATCTGCGGCTCTATCGCGATCTTGGTGAGATCGACCGTTTGCGCGACTACCCCTTTGCCCACGGCGCTGTTCATCGTCTGCCGAACGGTTTGCAGGTCGTTGCCTGCTATCACACTAGCCGTTACAACGTCCAGACCGGGCGCATGACCGCGACTATGTTTCTTGATCTTCTGGCCCTGGTGCGGCGCCTGCTTGACCAAGAAAACGGTTGAAATGAGCCACAGGCTTTCATAAACTTGAAAGAATTGCAGTTTTGCGAATGCAGCAATCTTGAAGGAGGAACATGGGACGCATTCAAGCGACCTTTGAACGGTTGAAACAGAGCGGTGAGACGGCGCTGATTCCTTTTATCACCGCAGGTGACCCCGATCTCGCCACTACCGAAAAGCTTATACATGCCTTGGTGGAAAACGGCGCTGACCTGATCGAGCTCGGTTTTCCCTTTTCCGATCCCATGGCCGACGGGCCGACCATTCAAGCGGCATCGGAAAGGGCCCTGGCCGCAGGGACCACTCTGCCCAAGGTGCTGGAGCTGGTGACGCGGGTCAGGGAACACACCAATGTGCCGCTGGTGCTGATGGGGTACTACAATCCGGTGTTCAGCTATGGCCCGGAACGCTTTGCCGCCGATGCCGCCGAAGCCGGGGTTGACGGTCTGTTGCTGGTCGATCTGCCGGCGGAAGAGGCCGGGGAGATTCGCGGCCATTTGCAGCAGGCCGGAATCAGTCTTATTCAGCTGCTGGCTCCGACCACCCCGCAGTCGCGTATGCAGCGTCTGGTGGCCGACGCCGATGGCTTTGTCTATTTCGTTTCCATGACCGGCGTGACCGGCGCCAGTCAGGTGGATGCGGCTGCTATCGAGCAGCAGGTCAGTGATTTGCAAAAGATCAGCCCGGTGCCGGTCGCAGTCGGCTTTGGCATCTCTTCTCCGGTCGATGCCGCAGCGGTAGGCCGCTTTGCCGACGCGGTGGTGGTCGGCAGCGCTCTGGTGAAGGTGGTGGCCGCTTACGGGGCGTCTGACGAGTTGTTGGCCCGGGTCGGGGACTTTGTTCGCTCGCTGAAAGACGCATTGCGGTAATATTACGGATAATCTCCTTTAACAAGGATAGAGAAATGGCCTGGTTCAGAAAATCCAAGGCACCGATCGTGCCGGTGGAAACCAAGAAACACAAGATGCCTGAAGGGGTTTGGAAAAAGTGCCCCAATTGCCAGGAAATCATTTACGCCAAGGAAATAGAACGTAACCTGAATGTCTGTCCCAAGTGTGACTACCATTTCCGTATCTCTGCCCGGGAACGCATTGCTCTGATTATCGATGAAGGTTCCTTTGCCGAGATGGATACGGGCATGAAGTCGGTCGATTTTCTCGACTTCAAGGACAGCAAGCGCTATAAGGATCGGCTCAAAGCCTCGAGTAAAAAGTGCGGTAGCAATTCGGCGCTGGTTTCCGGTACCGGAACCATCGATGGCTTGCCGGTGGTGGTGGCGGTCTTCGATTTTGCTTTTCTCGGTGGCAGCATGGGCTCGGTGGTCGGTGAAAAAGTCACCCGGGCCATCGAACGGGCCCTCGAGGATAACCGGCCTTGTATCGTCTTTTCTTCTTCCGGCGGTGCACGCATGCAGGAGAGCATTCTCTCCCTGATGCAGATGGCCAAGACCAGTGCTGCCCTGGCGCGTCTTAAAGAGGCCGGTTTGCCTTTCGTTTCGGTCCTTACCGATCCGACTACCGGCGGGGTCACCGCCAGCTTTGCCATGCTCGGCGATATCAACATGGCCGAACCGCGGGCCCTGATCGGCTTTGCCGGTCCACGGGTTATCGAGCAGACCATACGCCAGAAACTGCCCGACGGTTTCCAGCGCTCCGAATACCTGCTCGAACACGGCATGGTCGACATGATCGTGCGCCGACAGGAAATGAAGCAACGCCTCGCTCAGGTGCTGCGTATCTTCACCAAGAGCTAAGCCATGGATTACCGGGAGAGCCTCGACTATCTCTACGGGCTCCAGCGGTTCGGTATCAAGCTTGGCTTGGACAATATCCGCCAGATTCTCAGCCGTCTGCAGCATCCCGAAAAACACTATCCCGTCGTCCATGTGGCGGGCAGCAACGGCAAAGGGTCGGTCTGTGCCGGCCTTGCCGCTATCTTACGCCAGGCCGGCCGCCGGGCCGGCCTGTACAGTTCCCCCCATCTCCATTCCTTTACCGAACGTATTCAGATCGACGGTCAGCCCATCAGCGAAGAGGAAGCGGTGGAGTTGATCGCAACTGTACGCGAGGCCAGCGAAGGCATCCCGGTGACTTTTTTCGAGTTCACCACCGCCATGGCCCTGCTTCAGTTTCAGCGCTGCCAGGTCGAATTGGCTATTTTGGAAGTCGGTATGGGCGGGCGCCTCGATGCGACCAACGCGGTAACGCCGCAGGTCACCGTGGTCACTCCAGTGTGTCTGGATCACGCCGAACACCTTGGCGCCGATCTGGCCGCCATTGCCGCCGAGAAGGCTGGCATTATCAAATCGCGGGTTCCGCTGATACTCGGCCAGCAACAGCCGGACGCCCTGCAGGTGCTCAGCGAGAGGGCGGAAGAGTTACAGTCTCCCATTTATCGCTACGGGCGCGATTTCTCCGCCAGGACAGATGGGAATGGCTTTGATTATCAGGGGCTGGAGCTTTCTCTGAAAGGGCTACACAGTGGTCTGCCGGGTGGTCATCAGCATCACAATATGAGCCTGTCACTGGCGGTTGCCGAGGTGTTACGGGGCCACGGGTTCGATCTGCCTGAGGCCGCTTTGCGGAACGGCGTTGCGGCGGTGCGCTGGCCCGGCCGCATCGAGTGGTGGCAGGAGGAGGAAAAGGTTCTGCTCGACGGTGCGCACAATGAAGGGGGCGCAGCGGTGCTGGCCTCCTACCTGAAATCCATTTCGGCAACAGGTATCCGCTGGGTTGTGGGAGCCAAGGCGACCAAGGATATCGCTCAGATTTTGCGGCCGCTGCTGCCGCTGGTGAACAGCTTATATTGTACCGTGCCTCCTGTAGAGGAAGCGGTTCCTGCGGAGCACATTGCCAGACTGGCGACTGACGCAGGTGTGCCTGCCCGCAGTTTTGATTGTCCGGAATCCGCTTTGGCTGCGGCCGAGGCCGATCTTCAGCCCGGAGAGATTGTTCTGGTGGCCGGTTCCTTGTTTCTGGTGGCGGCCGCCCGTGATTATTTGAGGCATCAGGAGGGGGCTAAAAGGTGAAGCGAAGAGCGATATGGCTGCGATTTAAGCTCGCATGCTGTTTATTGGTCTGTTCTGCAAATCTCGTTCACGGCGCGGAAACGGGCAGCAGCCAGGAACCTGTGCAGCTTGAAGCGGAGGAGGTGGTATTCGATGAGGCTACCAATACCTATCTGGCTGAACGGGAAGTTTTGTTGCGCAAGGGGCAACAGCAGCTTCAGGCCGATCGAATGCGCTATAACGACGCTACCAGCGTGGCTGAAGCTTTCGGCAACGTGCATTTCATTGGTCCTGAGGGGGAACTGTTCGGCGACGAAATGAGCCTCAATGTTGACAGCGGGCTGGGTGAGGTAGCCAATGGACGCCTCTACATTCGCGAGTCCAATTTATATGCCTTCGGCAGTACCATTTCCAAGACTGGCGAGCGTAGCTATCGGGTAGAGGAGGGCACTTTTACCACTTGTGACGGCCCGAAACCTTCCTGGAAGTTTACCGCTCCCGAACTCGACGTTACGCTGGGAGACTATGTCTGGGCCAAGCATCTTATATTCCATGTTTACGACTTGCCGGTTTTCTACACGCCGGTCTTCGGCTATCCGGTCAAGACAGAAAGGCAGTCGGGGTTCCTGACACCAAGCATCGGCTACTCGGACGAGCGCGGCACCGAGCTTTTCATGAGCTATTACCAGGTTATTGCCCCTAATCTGGACGCAACTTTTTACCTCGATTATCTCTCCCAGATTGGTCTTGGCAAGGGTTTGGAATATCGCTATTTTCTGGGCCACGATAACAGAGGCGCTTTGAAGGGTTACCATGTCAACGGCTTTGACGGCCGTGATGACAGCATTGTTTTCGACTGGCTCCACAGGGGGACCCTCCCCGGTCGAGTGCGTCTGGCCGCAGACGTTGAATATGTCAGCAACCGGGAATTTTTTTCCGATTTTGGCGAAGCGGTCGAGGAATACAACAAGGACGTAGCCGAGGCAGTTGTTTACGCCAATCGTGCCTGGGGAAAAAATAATCTCACTGGCCAAGTCAAATATGTCAAAAATCTGGAAAGCAGCAACAAGACCACCTTGCAGCGCCTGCCGGAGGTTCGGTTTGGCACTATCCGACAGCGCTTCGGTCAAAGTCCCTTTTACTATGATTTTAACTCCCAGGCGGTTAATTTTTGGCGGGAGGAGGGCCTCAAGGGCGGTCGTTTGGCCGCGCGTCCTGCTCTTTCTGCGGTCTTTCGACCCGGTGGGGTGCTGGAGATTGTCCCCGAGGTCGGCTATCTTGAGCGCCTCTACACCACGAATGAAGGGGGAGCACGAGAAGGCATTTTTGATTTTTCGACCCTCGTCAGTACCCGACTGGCCCGGGTCTATCCGATGGCAGGGCGCACCCTGCGCAAGGTTCAGCACGTGCTGCAGCCGGAGATTGTCTATAGCTACGTGCCTTCCCAGGACCAGTCTGATCTGCCCCAGTTTGATACGGTGGATTTCATATCCCGCCAAAGTACTCTTGGCTACGGTTTCGTCAATCGGTTTATCGGCCGCTACGAATTGGCCGAAGGGCAGATCGATTACCGCGAGTTTCTCTATCTGCGCCTGGCCCAGGAGTACGATTTCGAGGAGTCAACACGTTCCCGATTATTTCCTTGGGATCAGGATCGCCCTTTTTCTGCGCTGCGCACCGAACTCATTTGGCGGCCCAGTCCCTCGAGTTATGTCGATTTCGATAGCCGCTATGATATCAGCGGCGGTGACCAATTTTTGACTCTCAAGCTCGAGACCGGCCTCAAAGACCAAAAGGGCAACGGTTTATCCCTTCGTTATAGTTATGCCAAGGACAAACAGGAGTACCTCAGGACCAAGCTCGACTTGGCGCTGCTGAAGCCTGTCTATTTAAGTTACTTAAATCGCTATTCTTTGGACGGAAATGTCAACCTCGAAAACGTTCTCAATCTGGAATACCGGGCCCAATGCTGGAGCTTTTACCTGACTTACCGCAATCGCGACGGTAGGGAGCAGGAAATAACGGTGAATTTTGCTCTAGCCGGTCTTGGTCGCACTGTCTATTCCGGCGGTCGCCGCCCCCAGTTCTGAGTTCTTTTCATTTAGGTGAGGTTGCGGTTGACGTCTTTTCCAGGTTAAGTGCGGTGATGCCTGCAGGCGAAAACAATCCTGCTTGGAAAGTGGTCGAACAAAAAAGAGTGTTGACCTCGCTAGTTAAAAAATGTTAGTTAAGAGATATCAATATTTGTTGCGACTAATCTCGCTGTGCTCAGTACGAGATTGGCGCCATTGTCAAACTTAACTAACGGAGGTTGTATGAAGAAGCTGTTCAGTTGTCTGGTTTTTTCGCTTAGCCTGTTGTTTGCTGCTCCTTTGCTGTTCGCTGTGGGCGTGGCCCCGGCTCAGGCTGCATCTGCCCAAACGGTTCAGAAAAAGATCAATATCAATGCTGCACCCGCCGAGGAATTGCAGACTCTTCCCGGCATCGGTCAGGTGACCGCCCAGCGCATAATCGACTATCGTACGGCCAAGGGGCCATTTGCCAGCGTTGAAGATCTGCTCCAGGTTAAAGGTATCGGCAAATCCACCCTGCAGAAGTTTAGCGATATGATCGTTTTGCAGTAGCGATTATGCTTTTCTACCACAGCCGTGCAATGCTACCATGCCCGCGAAACTGCAACATGGCTATTGAGGATCTTGCAGATGGCTGATGACCCAAAAAATTCGCAACCGGGGAGCAGGCTCAGGTTGCCGTTGATACCAGCGCTGCTGATTTTGATTATTCTCGGTTTTGCTCTTTTTGGCCAGAAGGGGATTTTGCGCACCTTGCAGGCGAGCCGTCATCACGCTTCATTGGAAGCGGAACTGCAGAAACAGGAAGCGGTCATTCAGCAACTGAAAAATGAAATCGAGGCCTTGCGCTCTGACCGCAAGTACCTTGAGAGCATTGCACGGCGGGAATTGGGCATGGTCAAGAAAGATGAGCTGGTTTACCAGTTTTCCGAAGAATCCGCCAAGCCCAAACCGGTCGGCGAACATCGGACCCCTAACTAGCCTGTTTTTGAAACTATTCTCGGCCCCGGCGACAGCCGGGGCCTTTTTGTATGTGAAAAGTGACTCGGATCGACAACGAACGGTTGCCGAGTCGTTCGATCGTGCCATATTGCCGTAAGTACTTGCCAGATAGCCCTGTTTTTCAAACTCATACTTTCCATAATCAGTTCTTGAACAGCTTATTATCCCTTCCGTTAGGTCCGGCACCCATCTTACTGCAGCGGTTCTTGACAGCTGTAACCCCCTGAGGCTAACATACACTCCTTTGTGCTCCGGCATATGCCGGTTGCCTTTGCCGATAGGCAAAGGGTATTTCCAGAAAAGAAAGATGCGTCCATGAATCAACGTCTGAAGGAACATATACGCGAGGCCCTGCAGATTTGTTATGAGCGGGGCACCCTGAAATCGGGTGAGTCACCGGAGATTGCTCTCGAAGTGCCGGCTCGCGCCGAACACGGAGATTTTTCCACCAATCTCGCTATGGTGCTGGCAAAAGCAGAAAAGACCGCGCCGCGTAAGGTGGCCGAAGCACTCACCGAGGTTCTTGCCGAGAGTGCCGCCGAATGGGGGCGGGTGGAGATCGCTGGCCCGGGCTTCATCAACTTCTATCTCAGCCCCAGCCATTGGTTCGATATTCTCGATGAAGTGATGCGGCAGAAAGCCGATTACGGCCGCAGCACCATGGGCAATGGAAAGAAGGTGCAGGTAGAATTCGTCAGCGCCAACCCCACCGGACCGCTCCATATCGGCCACGGGCGTGGTGCTGCCACCGGCGATGCGGTAGCCGCGGTGCTGGCAGCGGCCGGCTATGAGGTGCAGCGCGAATATTACCTCAACGATGCCGGTAATCAGATGCAGACACTTGGTCGTTCATTGTTGCTGCGTTACCGTGAACTGCAGGGGGAAACCGTCGATTTTCCGGAAGACTGCTATCAGGGCGATTATATTGTCGATCTGGCCCGGGAAGTGCTGGAGGCCGAAGGTCCTGCGCTGCTCGAGTTGAGTGAAGACCAGGCCATTGAAAAGATCGGCACCTATGGCGGAGGAAAAATCCGTGACGGTATCGATCAGGATCTGCAGGATTTCGGCATCCATTTCGACAACTGGTATAGCGAGCAGAGCCTTTATGATCGTGGGGAAGTCGAAAAAGGTATCGCCCTGCTCAAGGATCGTGGCCTGACTTACGAGCAGGACGGTGCCCTCTGGTTCCGGACCACCGATTTCGGCGACGACAAGGATAGGGTGCTGGTGCGCTCCAACGGCGCCACCACCTATTTCGCCTCGGATGTGGCCTATCACAAGGAAAAGTACGAGCGTGGTTTCGACCTGGTGATCGATGTCTGGGGTGCTGATCATCATGGTTATGTGCCGCGAATGAAGGCGGTTCTTGCCGGCCTGGGACGTAATACCGACGATCTGGAATGTATTCTGGTGCAGCTGGTCAACCTGTTGCGGGATGGTGAGCAGGTGGCTATGAGCACCCGAGCGGGCAAATTCGTCACCCTGCGCGAGGTCATCGATGAGGTTGGCAAAGATGCCTGCCGGTTCTTCTTTTTGTCTCGGCGCTCCGACAGCCAGCTTGACTTCGATCTTGAACTGGCCAAAAAACAGAGCAACGAAAATCCGGTATACTATGTCCAGTACGCCCATGCGCGGGTCTGCAGTATCAATCGCAATGCTGCCGAGGCGGGGATTGCCATGCCCGCCCCCGGACAGGTCGATTTTACTACCCTGACTCTGGAAGACGAACTTGCCCTGGCCAAATTACTGTCCCGCTATGGGCAGGTTGTCGAAAATGCGGCACGGCATTTCGAGCCCCATCGCATCGTGTTTTACTTGCAGGACCTTGCGGCCCGCTTCCATTCCTATTACAACAAGGGCCGGGTCCTGACCGACGATATCGAAACCAGTCGCGCCCGCCTCTATCTTGTTAACGGCGTGCGCATTGTTCTCGAAAATGCCCTTTTGCTCCTTGGGGTTTCCGCACCGGAAAGAATGTAAACAGGAGGTTTTGTCATGACGCAACAGGTCTTGTCCCGCACCCAACGTCGTATGGAAAAGAAGCAGACACTTTTCATGGTGTCCATGCTGCTGGTTGTTGGCCTGGTCTGCTTTTTTCTCGGTGTGATGGTAGGCAGAAGCGGCGAGCAAAGCCTGGTTGCCGAAGAACACCTGCCGGCCAAACAGCCGCTCGTTGCGGTCCAGGATGAGGTTCCAGGACCTGAGGCGGAGGAGGGGGCTGTTGATCCGTCCACAACGGAAAAAGCAAAAAAACCCCAACTGACCTTTTACGATACCCTTCCTGAAGGTCAGCAAAATGCCCTTGGCAGCGGCATTAACCTGCCTCCTGAACCGAAAAAATCCGAGCCGGCACCGGAACCGATCAAGTCCGCACCGGCCAAGACTGCCGAGCCGGTCAAGGCAGTGGTTTCTGTTAAGCCAAGTACCGTGTCTTCTGAGCCGACCTCCCCGAAACCCGCCACGAGGCAAACTGGAGCATCGAAGCCTGCCGTCAGCAAGCCGACTGCCGTTGCCGGTGGCGACTATATCGTGCAGGTGGCTTCAGTCAAGCAACGCCAGGGGGCCAATGGCCTGCGTGACCGTATGACCAAAAAGGGCTACGCCGCCTTCGTCGAGGCTGCCGATCTCGGTGCTAAAGGTGTTTGGTATCGGGTCTACGCCGGCCCTTATAGCAATCGAACGGATGCTGACCGGGCCGTTTCGTCTCTTAAGGCGGATCGGATTTCCAGTGCACCGTTGGTGAAGCGCCGTTGAGCGGTAATTAGTATTTACAACTGATATTTCCGGAGTTAGTCTAACGATCCTTCGTTGTCGCGGGGTGGAGCAGTTCGGTAGCTCGTCGGGCTCATAACCCGAAGGTCGCAGGTTCAAATCCTGCCCCCGCTACCAAAAAATTACAAGGGACTTGCCTATAAGGCAGGTCCCTTTTTTATTTTACTGTATATTACTGCTGATCATTCATGAGGTGTGGCATGCCACACAAGTGGGGCATCGTTTTTTATGCTGGTGCCACACATTGTGAAGATAGGCTAATCTGGGTTGGGCGGGGGGATTCTTCTCCGCCCTTCTTTTTTCAAATTGATTAAATGTTCGGAGTAGGAGTCATCTCGGAAATATAGCAATATTATCAGTTAGTTATTGTTCGTTTCCGTTTAGTGGTCAAGGGAGGACATGGAGGGCTGGTTAATAAAAAAACAATCAAAAGAGGGTGGTCATTTTCGGCACGACTGTTGCCATAACTCGTTCTAGGATTCTTTTGCCCGTTGAGCATTGTCCGTATTGCAGTGAAGTCGTTATTTTGGAGGGCGAGTGAAAGTCGGGATTGGAGTTAGTTGCGAGGAGTTGTCGTGGCAAGCTGGTTTGCTCGCTGCGGCAGATGCGGTGGCCGGTTCGGGATTGCCTGAACTGGCAGTTGTGGTGGCCACGCCCAATTACGATTGCGAGGCATTACTGGCTGGCGCCAAATCCGTGCTGGGAGAATCCCGGTTGGTAGGAGCCAGTTGCGCCGGTTTTTTTACCTTGAACGGAATCTATGAACGGGGTGTTGGCGTTCTGACTGTGGCCGGCAAGGGACTGACTGCAAATTCCGCCCTGATCGCCAACAAGACGGTTGATCCAGAGAGCTCCGGTCAAAAGCTTGCCGAGGCGTTGTTGACCGACGATACCTCAAACGGCGGGATCATTTGTTTTCCCGATGGTTTCGGCGGCCAGAATGCCAGCTTTGTCGATGCCTTATACGATGCTGCTGGCCCGGAGTTCAGTTATGTCGGCGGTGGAACGGGCGACGATCTGCAATTCAACATCTCGCGGCAGATGACCGATCAGGGAGTGGCTTGCGGGGGAGTAGCCGCCGCCCTGTTGAGCGGCTGTTCGCTGTACAGCGAAGCAGGGCATGGCTGGGTTCCGACCGGCCCTCCTCTGGTGGTAAGTCAGGCCGAAGGAAAGGTGGTATACGAACTGGATGGTCGTGCTGCATTTGAGGTTTATGCCGAGCGACTGGGGGGAGTGACTGAGGAAACTTTTGCTGAAATTGCCATGCGTCACCCCTTAGGGGTCGCATACGGGCCGGATCGCTACATCGTGCGTGACCCTGTGCAGGTTGTGGACGGTACCGGAATCCAGTTCGCCACTGAAATTCCCAGCAGGGCGGTTGCCTATATCATGCAGCCCAAGAACGACCCGACTTATTCCTGTGCCAGTGAGCTTGCCGGAAAAGTTCTGGCGAGAGTCGGGAAACCACGCTTTGCCCTGGCCAGTTACTGCATATCCCGTGCATTACTGCTGGGGGATGGATACCAGGAAGAAATCGCCTCGTTGCTTTCGGCCCTGGGAGAAGATGTGCCGGTCCTCGGAATGCTTGCCTTTGGCGAGGTCGGTGCCTATGTCGGGGTGCCGCAATTCCATAACAAAAGCATTTCTTTGTTGGTCGGGGGGGAGTAAGCCATGCCCAATTTTGAATTGGCGGTACTTTATGAACTTTCGTCCCAGGAGCTGTATGATTGTCCCGATCTCTTGTTCAAGGATTTGGTAGCCAAGGTCAGCCGAATTTTTGCCGGTCGGCGCATTGTTCTGGAGATTGCCGGCCGCACGATTCTGCACTGGGGATTTGGTAGACAAAGGCTCTCGTTGGGACATTGCCTGTCAAGTTCACACCCGGTTTACGAGCGAGCGCTTGGAAAGGACCTTGAGCTGGGGCGATTCTGGTTGGAAAAACTCGAGCCGTTCAAAGATTTTGAGTTTCGT
>ENA-ORCT01000316-ORCT01000316.1-marine-metagenome-genome-assembly--contig:-NODE-316-length-24604-cov-3.791617_pt1 | contig 24604 bp, 22 predicted proteins | sample MGYA00248632_ERZ508511 | MGnify/ENA primary metagenome ERZ508511 (study PRJEB26182, sample SAMN06268839) | marine metagenome | isolation source: Tt an P1-techrep anaerobic enrichment on pine from sediment...
TGGCCTTGACAAACTCCTTATGGACCCGGGGAGCACGATAGACGTTTTCATAGAGAAATTTTCGGAGTCGGGTCATGGCGGAATAGATGTCGTCAGTCATCTGAAGGGCAAATTTTCCGTCCTTCACCTCACTGGAAAACACCAAATCGTTGATCATAGTGGTGGCCCGCTCCCAGTGCGTGCGACCGAGCAGATCCGAGCAGAAATCCGGCACCTGGTCGGCGCGAATCACCCCGCTTCGAACGGCATCATCCAGGTCATGATTCAGGTAGGCCATGATATCGGCAACCCGAACCACACGGCCCTCGATGGTGCCGGCCAGTTCATTCTCATCGTCGGGGATAATCTGGCCAACTCCCTTTGAGTGCTTCAAAATTCCGTCCCGGACCTCAAAGGTCAGGTTCAACCCCGCACCGTTGTTCTCGATCAGATCCACCACGCGCAGACTCTGCTCGTGGTGAGAAAAATCCGGCGAAAAAATCTCCTTCAGCGCAATTTCACCGCCGTGCCCGAACGGAGTGTGCCCCAGATCGTGGCCCAGAGCGATGGCATCGGCCAGATCCTCATTGAGCCGCAAGGCCCGGGCGATGGTTTTGGAGATCTGCGCCACCTCCAGCGTGTGCGTCAGCCGGGTTCGATATTCGTCACCGAGAGGCGTCAGAAAAACCTGGGTTTTGTGCTTGAGCCGGCGAAACGCGTTGGAATAGACGATTCGATCCCGGTCGACCTGAAACGCCGTTCGAATAGGGCAGGATTCCTCCTCTTTAACCCGGCCTTTCGTCTCGGCGCTGCGGCATCCAAAGGAGGAAATGAAACCCTCTTCCCGGGCTTCATATTGTTTTCGAATAGACATTGTGGTTTATATCGGGTTAAGATTGATCGCGATCTGCCGTATTCAAGCCGAACAAACACCATTCAGAACCAAACGGGGGAAGAGCGGCGGACCGGCGACTGGAATTAAAAACCAAAGAGCAACCATATCCGTATCAATACCGAATTGTAAAGCATAATTTACCCGATGACTGGACATCATTTAATCCTCGGCGAGCTCACCGACTACCTAACCGGCCAGACCTTGGACGACACACACGACGAACGCTACCGCCAGAGACTGGCCCGCCTTCTTGTCGAGGAGCGGGGATACCGAAAAGCCGATATCCGGCCGCGCATTTCGCTGCCCATCAAAGCAGGAGAGCGCCGGGCGCAGGTCACCGTGGATTTGGCCATAAACCTGTTGCAAAGAACCGGCATGATCATTAAATACGGGCCTGGATCGCTCGTTACCCGCTACCGGCCGGCCCTGGCAGCATCCAGACTGCTCGGTCCATACCAGGTACCCGTAGTCGTTGTTACCAATGGCGAGGATGCCCACGTTCTTGATGGTGAGACCGGCCAGCTGATGGCCGAGGGGTTTGCCGCCATCCCCTCGAGAACCGAACTGGCAGAACGGTGCCGATCCGCACCGACGGTTCCCGTTACCCCGCGCCAGGCCGATATGGCCCAGCGGATCCTGTTTGCCTTCGAGATCATCGGTGCCTGTAACTGCGACCCGGAGTCATGCCCGCTATAGGAACGCGGATCACCAACTGAATTTCATACCGTTGCATCCAGGCGTGGTTCCAGTTCAAGATGGACGTCTTAACCCCTGAATGATGCGATGTGCATGCAACCGGCTGAAAGATTATGACCACCGACAACAAATTAATGAAAAAGGCACTGCATCAGGCCCAACAGGCTTTTTCAAGCGGCGAATTTCCGGTGGGATGCGTGCTGGCCCATCACGGTCAGGTTCTCACCACCGGATCGCGAACGGGAACAGCCGCGGGATCGGCCAACGAGGTCGACCACGCCGAGATGGTTGCCCTGCGGCGACTTTCCGCCCTGAATGGCAACATCAATCCGGCCGAGATTTCCCTGTACTGCACCATGGAACCCTGTCTGATGTGCTTCAGCGCCATCATGCTTGCCGGCATCGGCCGCGTGGTCTTTGCCTATGAGGATGTAATGGGCGGTGGCACCGGCATTGACCGATCCGCTCTTGCGCCGCTCTACCGGGACCGAACGGTCCGTGTGGTTCCCAACGTCATGCGGGATGAGAGCCTGCGGCTTTTTCAGGCATTTTTCAAAAACCCTGACAACGATTACTGGCGAGGCAGCCTGCTGGCCGAATACACGCTTTCCCAATCATTGCAGGCACCAGAATCCGCCATGTAGGGGTGCCTGCACAGTGATAAGCCAACATATGGAAACGCATCGCTCATGCCCCGATGTCGGCGCCTTCACCCAACGGCGAAGGGAATCTGACCTTTTAAGGTTTTATTTTATTTTTTTCTTGCAATTCGCTTTGGCCTTTAATATTCGATACTATTTAATTGCAGTATTAATGATAAGCTGGGTGTATCAGCGTATCATGCCCATTAACGGTAAATTGCCAATATCAACCGATGAACCGTCTGCTTAGCTCGGACAATGTTTAACCCAGGAGGTGGAGAATAGCTATTCCCAAACGATCCAACAGGCCTTTTCGTTCCAACCGAATCAATATCAACAGAGGCATCAGGGCCAGGGAAGTTCGTGTCATTGATCCCGATGGCAACCAGATCGGGGTTATCCCCCTTCATCAGGCGCTGGCGGCTGCCGCTGACCATGGTCTTGACCTGGTGGAAGTTTCACCGAATGCAAACCCGCCGGTCTGCAAGATCATGGATTATGGTCGGTACAAGTATGAACTGACGAAAAAAAAGCAGGAAGCCAAGAAGAAACAGACCCAATCCCAGGTGAAAGAGATCAAGGTTCGCCCGAAAACCGGCGAACATGACCTGCAGACCAAAATTGGTCATATCCGAAAATTCATCGAAAAGCGGGACAAGGTCAAAGTGACGGTGATTTTCCGGGGACGCGAGATTACCTTGGCACAACTGGGCCGGAATGTGTTGAAACGGATTGCTGACGAAACGGAAGAGGTTGCCATGGTCGAGCTTCCCCCCAAATTTGAGGGGCGAACCATGATCATGATCCTGGCGCCGAAAAGCTGACCGACTGTTCGTCCCAACCGACTGGCAATTTTGTGACCGGGCAACAAAACGATTGCATTGTTCCTGAATATGGCGTTAGCCGGCACAGGGAGCGGCTTGCGCCATCTGTATTTGGTTCACGGAAAATGAACGGTTGCGCCCTGGCGACTGGGCAGTTCCGCTTTTATTTCTGGTTTAACCCCTAACTATTCTGCGGATTCGGAGTCCCGCCAATACAAACGGCGACAAACCGGACCCCACGCTACGCATTTTGCAAGGAGAATGATATATCATGCCGAAAATCAAGACCAACAGGGCCGCAGCCAAGCGCTTCAAGAAGACCGGATCGGGCAAGTACATCTTCGGTAAATCCCATCACAGCCACATCCTGACGAAAAAGACCACGAAGCGCAAACGGGGCCTGAGAAAAGCCCAGATTATTGACAAAACCAACATGAAAGAAGTGAGGTTGCTGCTCCCCAACGGGTAGCCACTCAAACGGCCGTTTTTCGACTGCTCGACAGTCGTGAATAAGGAGAGAAGTCATGCGAGTAAAAAGAGGGTTTAAAGCAAGAAGGCGCCGCAACAGGTTGTTGAAACTGGCAAAAGGATATCGCGGCGGCCGGAGCAAATTATTTCGTACCGCATCCAATGCGGTAGACAAGGCATTGATGTATGCCTACCGTGACCGCCGGGCACGGAAACGGGATTTCCGACGACTGTGGATTGCCAGGATCAATGCCGCAGCCCGCATGAACGGGTTGAGTTACAGCAAGTTTATCCACGGCCTGAAAGTGGCCCAGATCGATCTGGATCGAAAAGTGCTGGCCGATCTGGCCATCACCGATCCTGCCGGTTTTTCCAAAATCGCCAGCCTGGCCGCCCAGCAAGCCTGACGCCATCGGCGGTCCATCTCTCTTCCAGATCATGGGGAAAGCAGCCGGGCACAGGGTCGAACAACGATGCGTTGTCTCATGCCCCCTTGCCCGGCAGGATTCCCAGAAGCTGATCGGTCGACAGTCGGCCGGCGATAAGCCATCAGGTTAACAGATGGGCGGGGACCGGATGGCACCGCCGGACCGCTCTCTGTGCAGAATGTACCGATTGCGATCGGCCGGTCTGCCACCCCCTCCCCCGAGCCATTTGCGATATGCCCCTATACCTCGAGCGGTTACAAATTGCACGTTTTCGGTGAGCAATGCGCGAAGACGCCAAACAGCAGGCGCAATCACGGATGCCAGGGCCAGAGGGAGACCGTGTCATTTGTATCCATTCGAGGCTTATAACCCTTTGAAACATGAAGCAGAGCGTTTGCCGTGAACAAATCGATTGACCAGATTCAGGAAGATGCGCTGAACGAATTGGCGGAGACATCCACCCTCGATGCCATCCAGGTGCTGTCCACCCGGTACCTGGGACGAAAAGGCGTGATAACCCAGTTTCTTCGAAATATCTCCAGCCTGCCGCCGGACCAGCGGCCAGAGGCCGGCCAGAAAGCCAACCGGACCAAAAAAGCGCTGGAGGCTGCCTTTGATGACGCCATCAAGCGGATCGAAGCGGCAGCGGAAAGCGCCGGCGATCAGATCGATGTATCCCTTCCCGGCCGTTTGCCGGTTCAGGGAACCGTGCACCCGATCACCCAGATCACCCGGGAGATCTGTGACATCTTTGCGCGTCTCGGATTTGATATCGCCGAGGGCCCGGAAGTGGAAACCGACCGCTACAATTTCGAGGCCCTGAACATCCCCAAAAATCACCCGGCCCGGGATATGCAGGACACCTTCTACATTAACGATAATATTGTCCTTCGGACCCATACGTCCCCCACCCAGCCGCGGGTCATGGAAAAACAGCAGCCCCCGGTGAGAATCGTGGCACCCGGTAAAGTCTACCGGTGCGATTCGGATCTCACCCACACGCCCATGTTTCACCAGGTAGAGGGACTGCTGGTGGACACCAACGTATCCTTTGGCGATTTAAAGGGCATCTTGACCACCTTCATTCACCAGATGTTCGATCCGCAGACCAGCCTTCGATTCCGGCCGAGCTTTTTTCCATTCACCGAGCCCAGCGCGGAGGTGGATATCCGCTGTGTGATCTGCCGGGGTTCGGGATGTCGCGTATGCTCCGGCACCGGCTGGCTGGAAGGGCTCGGCTCCGGAATGGTTCACCCGGCGGTCTTTGAAAACGTTGGATACGACACCGCGAAATACACCGGTTTCGCATTTGGCATGGGGGTCGAGCGCATCGCCATGCTGAAATTCGGCATTGATGATATCCGAAAATATTTTGAAAACGACATCAGGTTCCTGAGGCAGTTTTAAAATGAAGGTCAGTTTAAGCTGGTTGAAAACATATGTTCCCGTAGAAATGAAGGTCGCCGACCTGGCCGATGCATTGACCATGGCCGGCCTTGAGGTCGACTCACTCACCGACCGTTTCGACTACCTCAATACCGTGGTGGTCAGCCGGGTCACAGCGGTGAGTCCGCACCCCAATGCGGACAAGCTTCGTCTTTGCAAAGTGGATACCGGCAGCCGCACCCTGGATGTTGTTTGCGGCGCGCCGAACGTCAGGGAGTCCATGCTGGTGCCCTGTGCCCTTCAAGGCACCACCCTGCCCGACGGCACGGTAATCCGCGAGGGCGTCATCCGAAAGGCCGTATCCGAGGCCATGCTGTGCAGCGCCATCGAGCTGGGCCTTGGTCCCGATGCCGCCGGCATTATGGAACTCGACGAGCACCAGACAGTAGGCACCCCGTTAAATAAAGCTCTTGATCTGAGCGATCCGGTAATTGAAATCGATTTAACCCCCAACCGCCCGGATTGTCTCAGCATTATCGGCATTGCCCGGGAAGCGGCCGCCATCCAGGGGAAAACCATCAGCCGACCGGAGATCCACCTTGAAGAGGCCGGCGGATCCATCGCCGATCACACATCGGTGTCGGTTCTGAACCCGGAGCTTTGCCCCCGATACGCCGCCCGTTTGCTCCTGGACGTCACGGTGGGGCCTTCGCCGTTCTGGCTTCAGGACCGGCTGACGTCGGTGGGACTGAAACCGATCAACAACATAGTCGACATCACCAATTTTGTGATGATGGAAACCGGCCAACCGCTCCATGCCTTTGATTTTGACCGTCTGGCCGGCAATAAAATTGTCGTCCGGACCCCGAAACCGGGCGAGACACTCACCACCCTGGACGGCAAACCACGGCAACTCGATCCGGAAATGCTGATGATTTGCGATGCGGAAAGGCCCGTTGCAATCGGCGGCGTCATGGGCGGGGAGAACTCGGAGATCGAGCCGGACACCACACGGGTACTGCTGGAAAGTGCCTGTTTTGACCCGATAAGCATTCGCAAAACCGCCAAGAAGCTCGGACTCGGCACGGATGCCTCTCACCGCTTTGAGCGGGGGGTTGATCCGGACGGAACCCGCTTTGCCATCGATCGCGCGGCCCAGCTGATCGCAGAGATCGCCGGGGGCACGCTGGTCAGCGGTACCATCGACGAAGATGCCCGGCCAGCGGGCAACCGACAGATTCCGCTCAACATCCGGGATCTCAACCGCCGCCTGGGCACCGGGCTTGACGCGGCGAGCGTATCGAACTACCTGAGCGCCATTGAGTTCCGGGTCCGGCAGCAGAGTGATGAAGTTCTGATGGTTGAACCGCCCTCGTTCCGGGTCGATGTGAGCCGTTTCGAAGACCTCAGCGAAGAGGTGGCACGTCTCTATGGCTACAATAACATCGCCACCACCTTTCCGGCCATTCCGGCCGAGGCGGTAACGCGCTCCGCCCCCCTTGCGGCCCGGGAGCAAATTCGCAACCTGTTGACCGGATTCGGATTCAACGAAGCGATCACCTACAGTTTTGTCAACCCGCTTTCCGGTGACCGACTGCAGCTTAAAGCCGACGATCCGCGCCGCCGGACAGTCCCCCTGCTCAACCCGCTGAGCGAGGATCAGGCGGTCATGCGCACCACGTTGGCCCCCGGCCTTCTGGAGACCATGAAGCGCAACCTTTCGGTTCAAAACCGGACCCTGCGTCTTTTTGAAATGGGAAAAGTATTTTTCAAAGCTGACAGGGACGATGCCCAGCCCGATGAGCAGGAAATGCTGGCCGGCCTGTGGACAGGCAATCGAGTCGATGCGTCCTGGCTGTCCAAAGAGATTCCATGCGAATTCTTTGACCTGAAGGGCGTGGTCGAAGGCCTTCTGGTCGCCCTTGATATTGCCGACATCGCCTTCACCCGCCTTCTGCCGGAGCATTGCGATTACACCCGTCCCGGCTATTCCGCCCGGATCCTGGCCGGCGGCCGGGAGATAGGAATCATCGGGGAAATTCATCCCGCCGTGCTGAAAAGCTATGATCTGAAACAGACCGCCTATATGTTCGAATTGAATCTGGACAATGTAACGCCCCTGATTCCCCGGAAAAAAACGGCACGGCCAATTCCAAAATTTCCGTCCACATCCAGGGACGTAACCCTGATTGTGGACACCGAGACGGAAACTCAGAGCATTTTAAACAACATTGAACGGCAGAATGAGGAACTGGTTGAAAGCCTGATCCTGTTTGATGTATATGAAGGGGAACCGATACCGGCAGGCCGCAAGAGCATCTCGTTCCGGATCACCTACCGGTCTCTTACGGAAACCCTGGAAGACGAACGGGTCAACACGCTTCATCAGACCATAAGCAGCCGGCTGATCAAGGAGTTCAACGCGACATTGCCGGCCTGATGCGCGGAACATGCAAATCAATACACCAGAGGCAAACGAACTTCCGGACAAGCTTTATTTCAAAGTGGGCGAAGTCAGTATGCTCACCGGTGTACCGGCCTACGTGCTTCGGTTCTGGGAAACCGAATTTTCACGAATCAGACCGACGCGATCACCCTCCGGCCAGCGGCTTTACCGGAAATGTGACGTTGAGCTGATCCTGAAAATCAAATACCTTTTGTGGGAAAAAAAGTTTACCATCGCCGGAGCCCGAAAACAGTTGATCGCCACCGGCGATCATCGGCGCAATACACCACGGGCCGCCTGTTCGGATACTCTGGAAGAAATCAGGGATGAACTGCGGCAGCTCAGGGATTTACTGTCCTGAATCCGCCGTCTGAATTTTCTTTCAGGAAACGTATTGACAAGATGATTTTTTTGTCCTAAATAGAGTTGTTTTAAGAGCGGGCATAGCTCAGTTGGTAGAGTACAAGCTTCCCAAGCTTGGTGTCGCGAGTTCGAATCTCGTTGCCCGCTCCAATCACCTTTCCGCTTCAGCCGACGTGAAAGGTGGGCAGGGTTGAGCCCCTTTTGTGGATGTGAAACGGTGTTAATTTTTTTATGGTTAGATCGATGAATTAGTCAACTTCTCGCTCCACCAAAAAAAGGTTACCTGCTATTAGACTGGAAACGGGCTCACGCCCGTTTTTGTATTTTTATAGACATAGCCAAGGCCATTGAAAACACAGCAAAAAAAACATTCGAAGCCCAAAAGAGCCGACGCTGATTCCCGGATTTTTGCGCCCGAAGCCAGAAAAGCACTGATCGACAAAATCCGGGATCTTATCGAGCCCCTGTGCAGCACTGAAGGCATGGAACTGGTGCATGTGGAATTCCAACGGGAAGCCGGCGGGCGTATTCTGCGCCTGTACATCGACAAACCCGGCGGCGTCACTCTTGACGACTGTGCGTATATCAGCCGTCAGGCTGGTGATCTGATCGATGTCCATCTGGAGGACGAATTCGCTTACAGCCTTGAGGTATCGTCCCCGGGGCCGGAGCGGCCGCTGGGCAAAGCAGAGGATTTCAACCGATTCAAAGGTCATGAGGCACGGCTGAAAACCGCCCGTCCGGTGGACGGTCAAAAAAATTTCAAAGGAACACTCCTGGGGATATCCGAGGGGATTGTGAAGCTGTCTGTCGGCGAAAAAACAGTCGATATTTCAATTGAACAGATCGTAAAGGCACGGCTTGTCAACCACAATCCGTTCTGACCCGACGGAAGACGCCATCAGCGTTTCCCGACGGAAACCAGATCTAACGGAGATTACGGATGCAGATTGCAGACATAAAACGTGTCGTTGAACAAATCAGTCGAGACAAGGGCATCGACCGTGACGTCCTCATTGCCGCCCTTGAAGAGGCCTTAAAGTCCGCTGCCCGGAAAAAATTCGGCAACAAGGCCGATGTGGAGGCTCAGTACAACGAGGAAACCGGTGAAATCGAAGTCTTTCAGTTCAAAGAGGTGGTCGAAGAGGTCACCGAACCGGATGTACAGATCTCTCTGGCAGAAGGACACAGCCTGGACCCGGAGTGTGAAATCGGCGACAGCCTCGGCACCAAAATGGACACGGCCACATTCGGCCGAATTGCCGCACAGTCCGCCAAGCAGGTCATTATTCAGAAAATGAAAGACGCCGAGCGGGACGCGGTATACTCCAGTTTTATCGACCGCAAGGGTGAAATTATCAATGGTATCGTCCAGCGGCTGGATCGCGGCGACATCATCGTCAATCTTGGGCAAACCGAAGGTGTGCTCCCTACCCGTGAGCAGGTGCCGCGCGAGAGCTATCGCCGGGGGGACCGCATCCGGGCCTACATTATGGACGTTCTACACGACAGCCGTGGCCCGCAGATCATCCTGTCCCGTACCCATCCGAATTTTCTGATCAACCTGTTTCGCACCGAGGTACCGGAAATCAGCGAAGGAATTGTCTCCATTATGGGTGCATCCCGGGAGGCGGGCGTTCGAGCCAAAATCGCGGTATCCTCCAATGACTCGGACATCGATCCGGTAGGCGCCTGCGTCGGCATGAAAGGCAGCCGGGTGCAGAATGTCGTCCAGGAACTCCGCGGCGAGAAAATTGACATTATCCCCTGGCATGTGGATGCGGCAAAGTTTGTCTGCAACGCCCTGGCACCGGCTGAAATATCCCGGGTAATTATCGACGAAGAAAATCGGTCCATGGAAGTCATCGTGCCCGATGAATTTCTCTCCATCGCCATCGGCAAAGGTGGACAGAATGTTCGGCTGGCGTCCAAACTGACCAAATGGCACCTGGACGTAATCAGTGAAGAGCGGTACAGCCAGGCCATGAAAAGTGGATATGATTCTCTGCTTGCACTGCCGGGAATTGGTATCAGTCTGGCCGACTTGCTCTATGAAAAAGGGTTCTTTTCAGTTGAGGAACTCAGCATAGCCGCGATTGATGATCTCACCCAGATCCGGGGGATCGACGCGGATAAAGCCGAACGGCTGATCGAAACGGCCAAACAGGTAATGGAAGAGGCCAACGAGGAAGAGCCCGGTGCCGATACGGATACGGAGAAAACGGCCGGCACCGATGAGACTGCAATCGGAACTGAACCGGACAAACCCGGGGATTCCGCTGCCGCCGAATCGGAGCCGACAGAGTCAACCGACACGACGGATGACATGCCACTGGGGGACCGATAACTGTTTTTGATCCGCAGAGAGAGGGACGCAAGTCGCTTGAGCGGCGCCGCGGCTCAAGCAACCGGATTGTAAGGGGGATGGATGGCTAAGATCAGAGTATATGAGCTTGCCAGGGACCTGAATATGAAAAATAAAGTGCTCCTCGATAAATTGAGCGAGATGGAGATCACCGTCGGGAGTCATATGAGTTCCCTGGATGATGAGACTGTGGCCCGGGTCAAAGCGAGTATTCTCGGAAAGCGGGCAGTTTCAGTTGAAGAGACCCGTGTCAGGCCAACGGTAATTAGACGCCGTCGTAAAAAGGAGGCACCCGTGCCGTCAGAGCCGCCGCCAGCGGCTGAAGTCGAAACGGCCGGGCCGGCGGAAGAGCCGTCCGAAACGGTGCCGCCAGCAACCTCAGCGGCCGAGCCATCCGCTGAAGAATCCATTGAAAAACCGGCACCCGTTGAAGCCGAAGCAGAAAAGCCCGAAGCCCCTGCCAAACCGGTCCGGCGAAAGGCCAAAGTCGGCGAACCGGCAAAAATCATCAAACTGGCAGTACCCGAAACAAAACCGGAACCTGAAATCGAAGAACCGGCAGAGGCCGAAGCCGTGGAACCGGAACCGAGGGAGCCTGCCGAACCGGCAGAGGCCGAAACCGTCCTGACGGAACCGGTTGAGCCTGTCGAAGCGGTCGAGTCCACCGAACCGACAGAATCGAAAATCGCCGATAGCGAAACCCCAGCAGCCGAGCCGGAGCCTGCCGCGGAACCTGAAGCGCCAGCCGAACCACTCGCGGCCGCACCTCCGACTCCCGCTGAGCCGGAGGCCAAGCGAGCCGAACCGCCCAAACCCAAGGCGGCCAAACCTAAAAAACGGGAAAAGAAAGACACGCCGGCAAAAATTATCAAACTCGGTCCGGCGCCAACTGCCGCTCGTCCAGATGCCAAGGAGGCACCCGCCCGCAAGGTTAAAAAGGTGCAGCACCAGACTCCTGAACCCGAGGCTCCCGTCCAGGACAAAAAAGGCCGGAAAAAGAAGGTCGAGGCACCGGATACCGATCGGAAATTTTTCAAGAAAAAGATTTCATTTCGGAAAAAATCTGTGGTCGAAGGCGCCGATCTCTACGGCAAAGGCGCCCGGGGACGTAAGGGACGAAAAGGAGCTAAGGCCAAAGCGGCCCCGGTGGCTCAAAAAACACAGATCACAACCGCCAAAGCCATCAAGCGCCGGGTCAAGGTGGACGACACCATCGTCCTTGCAGAACTGGCCAAACGCATGGGCGTCAAAGCCAATGAAATGATTGCAAAGCTGATGGGACTCGGGGTCATGGCCACCGTGAACCAGACCATTGATTTTGACACCGCCGTTCTGGTGGCAGCCGAATTTGACTACGAGGTGGAACGGGCTGCCTTCGAAGAGGAGGCCATCATCAAAGTCGAAGCCGATGATCCTGCCCTGATGAAAGAGCGCCCCCCGGTCGTTACCATCATGGGACATGTCGACCACGGAAAGACATCGCTGCTGGACGTGATCCGCAAAACCCATGTGACGGACATCGAGGCCGGCGGCATCACCCAGCATATCGGTGCCTATCACGTCACAACGGATCGCGGCCGGATCGTTTTTCTCGACACCCCGGGCCATGAGGCCTTCACCGCCATGCGATCCCGCGGGGCCAGCGTGACAGACCTGGTTATTCTGGTGGTAGCTGCCGATGATGGCGTTATGCCCCAGACCGTTGAGGCCATCAACCATTCCAAGGCTGCAGGCGTACCGATTATCGTGGCGGTCAATAAAATCGACAAGGCCAATGCCGACCCGGACCGGGTAATCCGCCAACTGTCCGAAATCGGCCTCACCCCCGAGGATTGGGGCGGCGATACCATCTTTGTCAGGGTATCTGCCAAGATGAACGAAGGGATCGATGATCTGCTGGAGATGATTCTCCTGCAATCTGAAATGATGGAACTGAAGGCCAACCCGGACAAACTCGCCATCGGGCACGTCATCGAGGCCAAACTCGACTCCGGCCGGGGCGCGGTTGCAACGGTCCTTGTCAGCGAGGGAACGCTGCACGCCGGTGAGCCCGTTGTATGCGGCGTTCACCACGGTAAGGTCCGCGCCCTTCTGGACGATCGCGGCGTTCAGGTCAAATCGGCCGGTCCGTCCATGCCCGTTGAGATCATCGGGCTCTCCGGAGTTCCCAACGCAGGTGACGAACTGATCGCCCTGAAAGACGAAAAGAGCGCCAAGCAGGTCAGCGAGCACCGCAGTCAGAAACAGCGCTCCAAAGAGCTTGCCCGGACCAGTCGCCTCAGCCTCGACAATATCTTCGAGCAGATGCGGGAAGGCGAGGTCAAAGATCTCAACATTATCATCAAAGCCGACGTCCAGGGATCGATCGAAGCGCTCTCCGATGCTCTGGTCAAGCTCTCCAATGATGAGGTAAAAATCAACATTATCCACGCGGCTACCGGAACCATTTCCGAGTCGGACGTTTCCCTGGCAACGGTGTCCGATGCGATTATCATCGGGTTCAACGTTCGTCCAAACACCAAGGTCCAGGCCATGGCGCACGAAGAAAGCGTGGACATGCGCTTTTACAACATCATCTACAACGTCATCAAGGACGTTCAGGATGCCATCGTGGGTATGATGGCATCCACCTACGAGGAGAAAGTTCTGGGCCAGGCTGAAGTTCGACAGGTATTTCATGTACCGAAAGTCGGGACCATTGCCGGCTGCTACGTGACCGACGGCAAAATGGAGCGGGGCCAGGATGTTCGCGTCCTGCGCGAGGGCATCATCAAATACGAGGGAAAAATCGCCTCGCTTCGCCGATTCAAGGATGATGTCAAGGAAGTGCAGACCGGATACGAATGCGGTATCGGCGTTGAAAAATTTAACGACATCAAATTGGGCGATGTGATCGAATGCTTCTACATGGTCGAAATCAAACCGACGCTCGAATGATAAACGATGACATCGAAAGCCCTTTTTTGCCCCAGAGGATCGCTGCATGGTTGTTGGCGTTGGCATTATAACATTCAGATTGCATGACTGTCGGTCGCTCAAGGGCAAACGCAAGGTGGTGAGAAGCATCATCACCCGGATTCAGAATCAATTTAATGCCTCCGTTGCCGAGGTCGGATCAAATGATATCCACCAGCGCGCCCAGATCGGGTTTTCGCTGGTCGGAAACGATGGGGCTGTCATCAATTCAAAACTGGACAAAATATTCAACTTGGCAGACAGCCTCGGACTGGCCGAAATTATAGACACGGAGATGGAAATTATAACTCTATGAGGTCCTTTAACCGAGCGGACAGGGTCAGTGGACAGATTCGCCGAATCCTGTCGGAACTGCTGCAAAAAAACATCAAGGATCCTCGCCTGAAGTCGGCCACCATTACCGGGGTCGATCTGACCCGGGACCTTCGCTATGCAACGGTATATTTTGTCCTGTCGGAAGGACGCGGCTCCCGAGAGGAGGCAGCAGCCGGTTTTCAAAGCGCTATGGGATATTTAAAGCGCACAATTGCCCCTGAACTCGGGCTGCGATATATGCCGGAACTTAAGTTTTGTTATGACGAGTCGATGGATTACGGAGCGCGCATAGAGAATGTGCTGAGGTCGCTGAAAACCGACGATGAATCAAATCATTAGCCTGTTGAAAACCAGCAACCGGGTGCTGCTCACCTCTCACGAGAACCCGGATGGCGATGCGATCGGGGCACTGATTGCCATGGGCCTGGCTCTGGAGAGCTGGGGAAAGGTCATCACGCTATATAACGAAAGCCCCATTCCGGTCGTGTATCGGTTTCTGCCGTCGGTCAACCGGATCATCCGGGTGATCTGCGAGATGGAAGCATACGATACGGCCGTGGTGCTGGACTGCAGCGATCTGGAACGTATCGGCCGGGCTGCAGAGGCCGTCAAACGGGTGCCGACCCTTATCAACATCGACCACCATGTGACCAACACCCGGTTCGGTGACGTCCAACTGATTGACGATAAGGCCTGCGCCACATGCGAAATTGTGTACCGCCTGATTCTGGACATGGGGATTGATTTCGACCAGGCGATTGCATCGGCCATCTACACCGGTATCCTGACCGACACGGGGTCTTTCCGGTTTTCCAACACCAACCGGGCCGCATTTTCCATATGCGAGAAAATGATCCAGTTCGGGGTCGATCCATACAAAGTGGCTCAACGCGTATACGGTACTTACTCGCTGGGGCGAATCAAGCTTCTGAACATGGCGCTGGACTCCATCGAACTTTCTGACAACGGCAAACTGTCAATGATGACCCTCACCCAGGGAATGCTGGATGAAACCGGCACCAGGCAGGAGGATATCGAAGGGCTCATCAACTACGCCCGTCGGATTGAAGACGTCAAGGTCTCGGCACTGATCCGGGAGTTGAGCGAAACGAGCAATGACGGCAATGGTTTCAGACCGTATCATGTCAGCCTTCGATCCAATGGTTCGGTCGACGTTTCCCAGATTGCCAACCGGTTCGGTGGCGGCGGGCATTCCACCGCTGCGGGTTTCAGCATTGAAACAGACCTGGGAGACCTCAAACTGAAAATTATTAACATTGCCGACACGCTGTAAGCTATCGAAAATGCCGAAAAAGGTTCCAAGCGGCATAGTGGTCGTTGATAAACCGGCGAATATCACCTCCGCCCAGCTGGTGGCCCGGGTCAAACGCGTGCTGGGAGTGAAAAAAGTCGGCCACACGGGCACATTGGATCCGTTTGCCACCGGGGTCATGATCTGTTGCATCAACCAGGCGACACGGCTTGCCCAGTTTTTCCTGGCCGGCGACAAGGCCTACGACGCGGTGTTGACTCTGGGTGCGGAAACCGACACCCAGGATATAACCGGAACGGTGACGGCGACCTGCGATACGGCAGATTTTCCGGAAAATCAATTAAAGGAGGTCTTCCGGCGATTTACGGGTGAGATCGATCAGCTTCCACCGGTATACTCGGCATTGAAGCATCAGGGGGTGCCGCTGTACAAACTCGCCCGTCAGGGTCGCCCGATGCAGAAACCGCCCCGTCGAGTCCGGATCTCCCGGATCGATATTCTCGACATCTCTCTTCCCGATATTCGATTTCGGGTAAGATGCTCGGCCGGGACATACATTCGGACCCTGTGTGCGGACATCGGGTCTACCCTGGGATGCGGCGGATACCTTAAAGAGTTGCGACGAATCGAAAGCGGGGGATTCGCCGTCGATGATGCCATCGGTATCCCGGAGCTGGAAAGTCAACCGCCTTCGGATATTCTGAGCCGTCGCCTGATTCCCATGGCCTCCGCCCTGAGGGACATGGCGTTTCATCAGGCCGATCCGGAACTGGCCACCCGGATTCTGCACGGCCGGCCGCTGACAGCGGAGCTGATTCCGGATCCCGGGCTTACGACGGCCGGCCATTTGAAAGTGGTGGATGACAAAGGCCATCTGCTGGCTGTTCTCGGATATCCGGCAATAAATGGTCAGTATCGATATTGTTGCGTTTTTCCCCCGTAATCACGGAAGAAACAGGGGAATAAATGTATTGTTTGTTGTGGCTGACAAGGCTATAAGGAAACGTAGGGTTCACGAGAAAAGGATTCATAATTCCGGCAGCTGGCGTAATCAGTCGTCATGACGCGAAAGCGTGGTTTTTCGGGCATATTTCAAGTTTTCGCAGCACTGCTAAAACTTATGCACCGGCATTCAACGTGTGAAACCATTATTGAGTGATCCCGTAGTTGAGCGAACGGACAGTATGGATTGATTTTTGAAGAGGAGGCAAAAAGAAAGTGGTTTTCTCATCCGAAGAGAAAAAAAATCTCATTGAAAAGTTTAAACTTCACGAAACTGATACCGGTTCACCGGAAGTCCAGGTCGGACTCCTGACCCATCGGATAACCTATCTGACGGAACATCTTAAAGTTCATAAAAAAGATCATCACTCCAGACGTGGGCTTTTAATGCTTGTCGGACGACGCAGAAGGCTTCTGAACTACGTGAAAAATAAAGACGTAAAACGGTATCGTAACATCATCGAGACCCTCGGGTTACGACGATAGGCTACCGTACGGCCAAGCCACCCCCGCCATCGCCCCTTGCCACCCGGATGCATGGTCATTGCCATTCGACCAACCGGCAAACGGCGACACGCATCCCGGAGGGAAAAGTGCGGATTCGGACACAAACCAATCCGATCGATCCCATCCGTGCGCAACGTGCCCCTGTACGAGACCGGCAATCACTGCGCCTTCGGCTTATGACGGTGATTGCGGAACCCTACGCGGTACCGGGTTTGGAAACGCCTTACGTTGGGAGACAAACATGGAATTATTGCTAGAGACCGAAATCGGAGGAAAAACGCTGAGCATCCAGAGCGGGAAGCTCGCCAAGCAGGCCTCGGGTTCGGTAGTGGTCCGATACGAGGATACAGTCGTTCTTGTAACGGTGGTTTCCTCCGAAGACGAGCGGACAGTCGATTTCCTTCCTCTTTCCGTTGAGTACCAGGAAAAAATTTATTCCGCCGGTCGAATCCCGGGTAACTATTTCCGAAGGGAAATCGGACGCCCCAGCGAAAAAGAGACGCTCACCTGCCGCCTGATCGACCGGCCGATTCGTCCGCTGTTCCCCAAAGGATACTGCAACGAAACACAAGTGATCGCCACGGTTCTTTCCATGGACCGGGAAAACGAACCGGACGTGCTGGCCATGGTCGGTGCCTCGGCGGCCCTTGAGATTTCCGACATTCCCTTTGCCGGCCCCATCGCTGCAGTCCGGGTCGCCCGAATCAACGGCGAACTCCGGGTGAACCCCACCATCAGCGAATGCAATGAAAACTGTGACATCAACCTCATCGTGGCGGGCTCGAAGACCGGTGTGGTCATGGTTGAAGGCGGAGGGGATATCGTCAGCGAAGCTGACATGCTCGAGGCGGTTTACTTCGGCCACCAGGCCATGCAGCCGATCATCGAAATCCAGGAAAAGATGAAAATAGCCCAGGGTAAACCCAAGCGGCCGTTCAGTCCCCCGGAAAAAGACGCGGATCTGGTCGAGAAAGTCAACGAACTGGCCGGTGATCGATTTCGGGATGTGCTTGTGGTTCCCGGTAAACAGGATCGCCAGCAGGCCGTTCGCACCCTCAAGACCGAACTGTTCGAGCAGCTTGGCGACGAGTATGCCGAACGCAAGGGGGAGGTCTATGAAATCCTGGGCGATCTGGTTAAAAAAACCGCCCGGAGCCTGGTGCTCGATGACCAGCGCCGAATGGACGGCAGGGCCTTTGACGAAGTTCGCCCCATCGCCTGTGAAGTGGGTTTGCTTCCCAGACCGCACGGCAGCGCCCTGTTCACCCGGGGTGAAACCCAGGTGATGGGTGTACTGACCCTCGGCTCCAGCCAGGATGAACAGCGCATCGAGACGTTGAGCGGTGAAGAAAACCGTCCCTTTATGCTGCATTACAATTTCCCGCCATTTTCCGTTGGTGAAACCAAACGCATTGGCGGTCCGAGTCGGAGGGACATCGGTCACGGCGCCCTGGCCTCCCGGGCCATTGAAAAGGTGCTGCCGGACAAAGACAAATTTGACTACACGATTCGCCTGGTTTCCGAAGTGCTGGAATCCAACGGCTCCTCCTCCATGGGTACGGTCTGCTCGGGCATCCTGTCCCTGATGGATGGCGGTGTGCCGCTCAAGGCGCCGGTGTCCGGCATTGCCATGGGCCTTGTCAAGGAAGGCGACAAGGTGGCGGTTCTCACCGATATTCTCGGCGACGAAGACCACACCGGTGATATGGATTTCAAGGTGGCCGGTACGGCCGAGGGCATCACAGCCTTTCAGATGGACATCAAGATCCACGAGCTTTCCCGGGACATTATGGAAAAGGCTCTGGAGCAGGCCCGCGAAGGCCGGCTTCACATCCTGGACAAAATGATGGAGGCGCTGAACCGGTCCAGAGAGAACGTTTCACCGTATGCCCCGAAAATCATCACCGTGCAGGTCAATCCTGACAAGATTCGCGACATCATCGGCCCGGGCGGAAAAATGATCCGCTCGATCCAGACCGATACCAATACACGGATCGAAATCGATGATTCCGGCTCAGTCAAAATTGCGGCCCTTTCCCAGGAAGACAGCGACAAGGCCCTGAACCTGATCAATGAAATCACCCTCGAGCCGGAGGTCGGGAAAATATACGACGGCAAGGTGGTCAAAATTATGGACTTCGGCGCATTTGTCCAGATCACTCCCGGCACCGACGGGCTCTGTCACATTTCCCAGCTTTCCAACCGACGGGTGACCAAGGTTACCGATGTGGTGAACGAAGGGGACCGCCTCAAAGTGAAAGTCCTCGAAATTTCAAGGGATGGAAAGATTCGATTGAGCCATAAGGCGACACTGGAAGAGGATTATGGCGCGCCCCGCAGAAAAAAGAGTTAACAAAACCACTCTTGGCAACGGGATTCGCATCCTGACCAAATCCATGCCTCATGTCCGCTCGATTTCCATGGGCGTCTGGGTCAATGCAGGCGCCCGGGATGAAAGTCCTTCGGAGAGCGGACTTTCCCACCTTATTGAACACATGATCTTCAAAGGCACCGAACGGCGTTCGGCATTTCAGATTGCCAAAGAGTTCGATGCCATCGGGGGACATGCCAATGCCTTTACGGCCATGGAGAACACATGCTACCATGCCCGGGTCATGGACGTGCATCTGGAAACCATGGTCGATATCCTGTCTGACATTCTGCTCAACTCGGTGTTCGATGCAACAGAGGTCGACCGCGAACGGCCGGTGATCCTTCAGGAAATCGGGATGGTTGAGGACAATCCCGATGAGTACGTCCACCTGCTCTCCGGCCACAATTTCTGGGGGGATCACCCCCTGGGGCGGTCGATTCTCGGAACCCGCGAGAACATCCTCGGCTTTGATGCGGAGACCATCAAAACATTTTTTTACCGATTGTATCAACCCGAGCGTATGGTGATCTCTGCAGCCGGCAATGTGGATCACGATGCCCTGGTTGACCTGCTCGCCGGCACATTTGAATCCATTCCGTCTGGAAATCCGATGCCCGAGCGAATCAGCCCGAGCACGCATGCGGGCACCGGTGTTCACTATCGGGATCTGGAGCAGACCCACCTGTGCATCAGCGCCCCGGGGCTGTCCATCACCGATCCGAAGCGATTCGCCGGTTCCCTTTTAAACACCATCCTCGGCGGAAACATGAGTTCCCGCCTGTTCCAGCAAATCCGTGAAAACCGGGGTCTGGCCTACTCGGTATACTCATTTGTCAACCCGCATATTGACACGGGCATGTTCGGCGTATACGCCGGAGTGGACCCGAGCCGGGCCATTGAATCGATTCAACTGATTCTCAATGAACTGCACCGGCTCACGGTCGAGCGGATAACCGAGCAGGAAATCAGTGCCGCCAGAGAATACACCAAAGGCAACCTGCTTCTGGCCCAGGAGAGCAACGACAACCAGATGGTCCGGCTGGCTCAGAACGAAATTCATTTCGGTCGTTACTCGCCCCTTAAGGAAGTCATGGATCGCATCGATGCGGTCAGCTGCGATGACCTGATTAATCTGGCCAACGCGATATTCCGCACCGATCAGCTCGCATTGACCGTCCTGGGTCCCATGACCGACAAAAACGCGTTTGACCACCTGATTTCCGTCTGACCGGAATCGCAACTCCGCAGCCCGTCACAACACGTTGCTGCTGCATCCGAGCTACACATGACTGACGCACTGGTTGTTAAATTTCGACGGCTGCGACCAAACCGGGATGCCGACATTCCGTTGCCGTCCTACATGACCCGCCATGCGGCCGGCATGGATATTTGCGCCGCAGTTGATGGCCCCCACATACTGAATCCGGGGAAAATCACCGTGGTGCCTACCGGTTTTGCCGTGGCCCTGCCAGAGGGCTTTGAAGCCCAGATCCGGCCGCGAAGCGGCCTTGCTGCCAAATACGGCATCGGACTGATCAACTCGCCGGGCACCATCGATGCCGACTACCGTGGAGAAGTCCGCGTAGCACTGATTAACCTCGGAGACGATGCCTTTACCATCACCCGCGGGGATCGCATCGCCCAGATGGTTATTCAGCGGGTCTACCGTCCCCGGTTAATGGTGGTGGAGCATTTGGATGACACCGAGCGGAGCGGTGGCGGATTCGGTCATACGGGAGTCTGAGAGAAATGAACCAGGACCCGAAGCCGGCCGCCTGTTCAGCGAATCTTGAAGTCTGCGTACTTGCCAGCGGCAGCAAGGGCAATGCCATCCACATTTCCGACGGCAGCACCGCAATTCTTGTGGATGCCGGGCTCTCGGGCATCGAAATCCAGCGACGCATGGAAAGTAGAGGGATATCTCCCGGGAACCTGGATGCCATCCTGGTCTCCCACGAACACAGCGACCACATTCATGGTGTCGGCGTTCTGGCCCGCCGATTCGATTTGCCGGTCTACATCAATCCGGAAACCGAGAAAGCCGCCTCCAGCATGGGCAAAGTGCAGGATCGGCGACCCTTTGAATGCGGCGCAGCCTTTTCTGTCAAGGGGCTCACCATCCACCCGTTTTCACTCTCTCACGATGCGGCGGACCCGTCCGGATTTACCATTCGAAGCGGGGAAAGCAAAATCGGGATCGCCACGGACCTTGGCATCGCCACCGGGATGGTAAAGGAGCACTTGAAAGGATGCAGCCTTTTGGTCCTGGAGGCCAATCATGACCCGGAGATGCTGGCCGCCGGTCCCTACCCATGGCCGACCAAGCAGCGGATTAAAAGCCGAAGCGGACACCTGTCCAACGAGGACTCCCGGCAGCTGCTGGAAGAAATCAAGGGAGATCACCTTCGGCACGTGGTGCTGGCCCACCTGAGCGAAACCAACAACACCCCGGAAAAGGCTCTGGCCGAAGTCGGCCTGGGGCTTAACAACCACCCCGCCCGCCTCACGGTGGCTGTCCAGAATCGGTGCAGCGACATCATCCGCCTGTAAGGGACGCGAATTTAATTAATTACAATTTCTTGCAATTAAATAAATCCCCGTTCCTAAGCCGGCCGGCGGCAGAATCACCGGGCGGACGTCACCGGCAGCCAACCAGCTGAATCGATTTGATGCCGTTTAAAAATCCGGTCACCAACTCGGAGGAAGCCTCATGTTCATAAACCGCTCCGCACGCGGTTATGCCCAGGATTTTTCCATCGTCAAGAAACGCCTGAAGCAAACGGATCCCCACTTCCCGGCGGTCCCGAGCCGAGGCGGAATCCCAATCGGCGGGAAGAGATGCGGACCGGGGCATCGGCCGGCCTTCATCCATCAGGGATTTCATAAAGTTTAAAATCCGTCCCAACCGAAGCAGGGTCACCGCCTCCAGACGGCTGGTGGTATCACCGATTGGCAAGGCACTGCTCCGCATCAACGAAAAATCTCCGGGCAGATGACCGGATCGCTCCAGTCGCCGGTAGTTAGCGCTGCCCGGTGCCGGATAAAAGACCGACACGCCGGCCAGCACCCGCTGCCCGGCAAGATAGAGCAGGTCCTCCAGCGAATCGGCTGCCGACTGCCCCGGCGCCCCGGCAATCAAATAGCCCACAGCGCCCAGACCGCACCTTCCGGCATGACATAAGGCACGCTCAAAGGCCTCGCGAACGTCCGGCCGCTGGAAGCGCGCAAGCTGGTCGGGTGCCGTGGTGGCCAGGGCAAGGTTAAGCGTCTTGAATCCGGCCCCGGCCATGGCCTGGATCATCTCCTGATCCAGCGATGGGGGATACAGGCCGTTCATGGCGCGAAGCTCGGGCCCCCGGGTCCCGTAGCGGTCGGTCAGCGCCTTGAGAAGTGCCTTAAACCACCGCCGGTCCATGGAAATATTTTCATCTTCAAAATCGATAAAGCCGGCTCCAAACCGCTTGACCCACGTATCGATTTCAGCCAGCACCGACTCAAGATTTCGCCGCCGGTAGGGATAGATTGACGAGTCCCCTAAGCTGCAGTAACTGCAGCGCATCGGACACCCGCGGCTGGCGGTGACAACAGCGCCGGCCCCGTTTTCACGCCGATAATAACGGTGGCTGACCAGATCCAGTGCCGGAGGCGGAAAGGCGTCCAGTTCGTCCATCGATGCGGGAGGCTTGAGAACCAGCTCTCCGCTTTTTCGGTAAAAAGCGATGCCCGGAATCGCATCGAGGTCCTGCCCTGTTTTCAGGCAGTGGATCAGCGCAGGAAGGGAAACCTCGCCTTCGCCACGCAGTACGTAATCCACCGCGCCATCGGCCAGTACGGCCTCCGGAAAAATCGTCGGATGATGCCCGCCGAGCACAATGGCACTTTGCGGGCAGGCCGCCTTGACCACAGCCGCCGTATGGAGGGCCTCTTGGCTGTATGCGGAAAACAGTGAAGAAATACCGATCAGAAGTGGCGCTTTTTCCCGGGCCATTCGTGCAAGGTGCTCAAAACTGTAACCAAAATGCCGATACTGGTGAAACAGCGAAAATGGGGACCGGTCCGATCGGCCGTAATAGCGCTTCAGGCAGCTCATCGGCTCGGGAAGTGCAATCGGTCGGGACTTGGAAGTGGCCAGTCCGTCAAGGATCTCCACTGAAAATCCATGCTCCATCACCGCACCGGCGATGGCAGCAAGTCCGTAGGGCAGGGTTCGTTTGGCGGTGAGGTAAAAATCCCGGATAGGCGGCTGGATCAGAAGGACATCAACCATTTTGAATTCGATTCAGCTGCCCGGAAATTTGTTCGAGAGCCTCTCGAATCCGGTTCAGATTGGCATCGATGGCCTTGTCATTGTGAAAGGCGACTTCCGGTGGAATTGCCCTGGCACTCGACGCGGCTGCGATTTTCCCCTGACCGGCCACCAGGCGGTCGAGCCGTTCGTTGGCTGCGGCCAGCTGGCGCGTGATATCGTCCAGCCGGATGCCGAGAATGACGATAAAATAAAGCAGCAGCGTATAGGCAAAATTCCGCTCGCCCCATCCAAACAGAAAAACACCGGCGATAAGCAGAATAAAAAATACCAGACTTGTAGCGATATAAGGATCGTTGACCAGTTTCAGTTTCATGAATAAATGTCGCTCCCGGAAATCGTGGAATCAATCCGACTGGCTACATATGCTACAAAATCGAAGCTACCGCAAGGCGAATCTTTGGCGACAGGCGGGGTGACTCGGACGGGATGTATGGCAGGAACGGCCAAATTTCAGGCCCAAAAAAACCCGGCTCCGATCGGATGTGACCGGAGCCGGGTAGAAACGAGAAGCATTCCGGCGGCGACCTACTCTCCCACGCAGCTGCCCGCGCAGTACCATCGGCGCTGAAGAGCTTAACTTCCGTGTTCGAGATGGGAACGGGTGTGACCTCTTCGCAATTGCCACCGAAAACTATCGGTATCAATCTGGATACCAGGCAAAGATATGTCTTTTGATTGTGTGAACTGTTTTGTGGCCAAGCCGCACGGCCAATTAGTACCGGTTAGCTGAACACATTGCTGTGCGTACACCGCCGGCCTATCAACCTTGTCATCTTCAAGGGGCCTTCAGTCTGCCTGTCACCAGGCAGAGGGATATCTAATCTTGGGGTGGGCTTCCCGCTTAGATGCTTTCAGCGGTTATCCTTTCCGAACTTAGCTACCCAGCCGTGCCGCTGGCGCGACAACTGGTACACCATTGGTTCGTCCATCCCGGTCCTCTCGTACTAGGGACAGATCCCCTCAAATATCCTGCGCCCGCGAAAGATAGGGACCAAACTGTCTCACGACGTTTTAAACCCAGCTCACGTACCACTTTAATTGGCGAACAGCCAAACCCTTGGGACCTGCTCCAGCCCCAGGATGTGATGAGCCGACATCGAGGTGCCAAACCGCCCCGTCGATGTGAACTCTTGGGGGCGATAAGCCTGTTATCCCCGGCGTACCTTTTATCCGATGAGCGACGGCCCTTCCATGCGGAACCGCCGGATCACTAAGACCTACTTTCGTACCTGCTCGAAATGTCTCTCTCGCAGTCAAGCTCCCTTATGCCTTTGCACTCCACGGCTGGTTTCCAATCAGCCTGAGGGAACCTTCGCGCGCCTCCGTTACTCTTTGGGAGGCGACCGCCCCAGTCAAA
>ENA-ORCT01000317-ORCT01000317.1-marine-metagenome-genome-assembly--contig:-NODE-317-length-24578-cov-3.562671_pt1 | contig 24578 bp, 20 predicted proteins | sample MGYA00248632_ERZ508511 | MGnify/ENA primary metagenome ERZ508511 (study PRJEB26182, sample SAMN06268839) | marine metagenome | isolation source: Tt an P1-techrep anaerobic enrichment on pine from sediment...
GGGCAAAGCCGGGGCAATCCGGTGACGCAAAGCCACGGGTCCCTTCGGGACGGCCGGGCTGCAGAAGCAGATGATACGAAATCCTAACATCGATCATATAAGAATGCGAAGTTGTTACTGGGGAAATGCCCTTTGCCTGTCGATCTGCGGTCTGGTGAAGGGCATTCTGTTTTTGTCCCATTCGCGGGCAATTGTACCCTGCCTTTTTTTGATATGCAAAAAACCGAGGTCCATTTTCTGAAAGGGATTATCATGAAACTCAACCTGCGCGCAAAATTGCTTGTCCCGACCTTTGCGGTGATCGTCCTCTGCCTGGCGGTGACCGGCTTCTATTCCTACCACACCGCCAAAGGAGCGGTAGAAGAAGCGCTCAAAGAGGAGATGCACAGCATTGCCGACAATCTCAGCAAGCGGATCGATGCCAACGTCACTAACCTGACCCGTACATTCCGTACGCTCGCCGGCCGCAACGTGGTGAAGGCGCTGCTGTCTGAAAGCGAGGCTGAGCGAGCTGAAGATGAGCTGCAGGCTGAGGCGGCACTGCTGCAGATGATGCAGGACTACCCCGGAGAATTCGAATTCCTGGCCGTAATCGGTGAGGACGGCGTGGCCGTCGCCGCCTCGCAGAAAGACCTGGTCGGCCAGCTCAATGTGGCCGATCGCGGTTATTTCCGCAACAACCTGGCCGGCAAGATCGGCTATGAAGTGGTCAAAAGCCGGGTGTCGGGGGAGCCGATCCTGGTGCTGTCCGTCCCGGTTTCTCTGCAGGGACACCCGCAGGGCGCCTGCATCGGTGCGGTGCGCATCGCCTACTTTGACGAGCACTACGTCAAGCCGGTCAAGGTGGCGGAGCGTGGCTACGCTTACCTGGTCGACCAAGAAGGGATTTTTCTCGCCCATGTTGATCCCAAGAACGTGCTCACCAAAGGCATCAGCGACTACGCCTGGGGTCGTTCGATGCTCGCCGAGGACAGCGGCTTCCAGGTCTACGACTGGAAGGGCCAGAGCAAGGTCGTGGCATACCATGTCATTCCGAGCACCGGCTGGGTAATCGCCGCCGGCGCCGAATTCGACGACATGTTCGCTCCTCTGGGCGGTATCGCTAAGGCCAATATCCTGGCTGCAGTCCTGACCCTGGTCGGGGTCGGTGTGGTGCTGTTCTGGATCGCCACCTCCATCGTTAAGGCCGTGCAGCAGGGGGTCGACTTCGCCGAAGAGGTCAAGATAGGCGACGTCAGCCGCCGCTTGCGCCTGACCCGCAGCGACGAGATCGGTACTTTGGCCGCGGCCCTCGATCGCATGGCCGACGGCCTGGAAGAGAAAGCCCAGCTCGCCGAGAGCATCGCCGCCGGCGATCTGACCGTTGAGGTAGGCAAGGTCGATGCACGCGACCGTCTTGGCCAAAGTTTTGAGAAAATGGTGACCAATCTCAGTGATCTGATGACTCAGATGCAGGCCGCGGCACAGCAAATTGCCGCCGGCAGCGTGCAGTTGGCCGAAGGCAGCCAGACCCTCTCGCAGGGGGCCACCGAATCGGCCGCTTCTCTGGAGCAGATCAGCGCTTCGATGACCGAGATGCTGTCGCAAACACAGATGAGCGCCGACAACGCAGGTCAGGCCAACGCCCTTTCCAACGAAGCGATGAGCGCTGCGACAAATGGCAGCGAACTGATGGCAGAAATGGTTTCCGCCATGGGTGCCATCAATGACTCTGGGCAGAATATCGCCAAGATCATCAGGGTCATCGACGAGATAGCCTTCCAGACCAATTTACTGGCCCTCAACGCCGCGGTGGAAGCGGCCCGCGCCGGGCAGCACGGCAAGGGGTTTGCGGTAGTCGCCGAAGAGGTACGCAACCTGGCGGCCCGTAGCGCCAAGGCTGCCAAAGAAACGGCCGAGTTAATTGAGGATTCGGTGGCCAAGACCAGCCACGGCAACGAAATAGCCGAAAAGACCGCCTCCGCTTTGCAGGAGATCGAAAGCAGCACCACCAAGGTTTCCGATCTGGTTGGCGAGATCGCCGCCGCCAGCAAGGAGCAGTCCGAAGGTATCAGCCAAGTCAACGAAGGGCTCGGCCAGATCGATACGGTTACCCAGCAGTCGACGGCCAACGCCGAGGAGACTGCCGCGGCAGCGGAAGAGCTCTCCGGCCAGGCCGATCACCTGCGCCAGAGCCTGGCCCGTTTCAAGGTCAAGGGGGGCGTTCCGCAGCAGGTGAGTCGGCCCGCTGCCCTGCCCACGCCGAATCAGACGCCGCGCAAGAGCGCGCCCGCTCTGGAGACTGTGCCACCACGGCCGGAAGCCGTCATTGCCCTGGATGATGTGGAGTTCGGAAAATACTGAAACAGAGTTGCGGAAACGCAAAAAAAGCCCGGCAGTTTTGCTGCCGGGCTTTTTTACAGCCAAATGAAAGCGGAGGTGATTATCGGGCTGTTTTGCGGGCCTGCAGGAAGAACAGTGGATAATCTCTTTTCTGTCCCAAGGCATCTGTCTTCTGCATGGTGTGGCTGCGATAGCAGTGCTCGACCTGCAGGCCGAGAGCGGCTATGGATGCAGCCAGTTTTTCACTGTCAAAGCCGTGATGGACCGCCATCTCACCCTGGTGAAAGGAACCGTCTTCCGTTTCCAGGTCGCCTATGCAGATGACGCCGCCTGGTTTTAAAAGTTCTGCGAGGTCAGACAGGGTCTGTATAGGGGCGGTCACATGATGCAGAACCATGTTGCTGTAAATCAGGTCGAAGCGCTCCTTGCCCCGGTCGATGACCGATAGATCTCCTATGCGGGGATGCATGTTGTCTATGGCGTAATGAGCGATTTTTTCCCGCAGCATCTCGATCATGCCCGGCGAGGTGTCGAGCAAGGTGATGCAGGCCACCTGCCCGTAGAATTCCATGCTTACCAGGCCAGTGCCGCAGCCGAACTCCAAAAGGTTCATGGTGGTTGCCAGAGTGACGTTTTTTTGCAGCTCGGCAGCGAACAAGCTGGCGATGTGCCGCTTGCCAGGGTGTTCATCCCATTCCCGGGCATTGGCATCAAAATATTCTGTGCAGGTCATTTTAGAACATACCTTCCTGTTTCATTTGTCTCCTCTCAGGAATCCGCTCCTTTCAAAACGACTTGATCCCCGGCTTCATTGGGATTGGGACCGTACTGATTGCTTTCAGGCTGGCTGTCCAGCACCATGAACACCAGCAACACGATGCCGCCAACGATAGGTATGAGGCCAATAAGTAGCCACCAGCCGCTTCGCCCGGTGTCGTGCAGACGGCGGACGGTGACGGCCAGGGAGGGCAGAAGAACGGCCAGAGAGTAGAGTAGGCCGAGGAGGCCCGCACCCCCCTCGCCGCCCAGGCCGAGGATGCCGTCGATGATCATCAGGCCGATGTAAATCAGCATGTTGAAAAGGGTGAACATCCAGTATTCTGTGCGATGGGCGCGACCTTGAAAAACAGTGTACTTTTTCAAAACATCCAGATACCAGTGCATTTTAATCTCCTTGGCGAATATTTAGCTTCAGGCAGCGTCGCTGCGATGAATGTGGACATCGGTCTGCGGGAACGGAATGGTAATGCCATTGGCCTCGAGGGCGGCCTTGGCCTGTTCGGTGACGGAAAAGTAAATATTCCAGTAATCCTCCGGTTTGCACCAGGGGCGCACCACCAGATTGACTGAACTGTCGGCCAGTTCCGATACTGCAACCTGCGGTTCGGGATCGCTCAGGGACCACTGGTTGTTTTTCAGCACTTCCATGAGAACCTCTTTGGCTTTGGGAACGTCAGACTCATAGGCGATGCCGATCACCAGGTCGACCCGTCGTTTGTCCTCGGCGGAGTAGTTGATGATAGAGCCGTTGGAGATGGCGCCGTTGGGGATGATGACCCGCTTGTTGTCCGGGGAAAGGAGGATGGTGTTAAAGATCTGTACCTCTTTGACCACACCCAGATGGCCCTGGGCTTCGATCAAGTCGCCAATGCCGTAGGGCTTGAAGAGGAGGATCAGCACGCCGCCGGCAAAGTTGCCGAGGCTGCCTTGCAGGGCCAGGCCCACTGCCAGCCCGGCGGCACCGAGTACCGCCACAAACGAAGTGGTGGCCACCCCGACCATGGAGGCGACGCTGATAAACAGCAGTGCTTTCAGGCCCCAGGAGACCAGGTTGTGGACAAAGGGAATCAGGGTCTTATCCACCTTGGACTTTTCCATGGACAGGACGATGATTTTCGAGATTCCCCGGATGATGTAAAGGCCGACCACCAGGGTAATGACAGCCAGGGCCAGTTTCGGGGCGTAGGTTGCCGACAGCTCGAGAGCTTTTTGGTAGAATGCTCCGATCTTTTCCATTGGGTCCTCCTTGTTGTAGTAGGGGGGGGATAATCCCCGACATAACATTTTTGATCAGTGTGGATCGCTGATCTCGGTTTCGAACTTGAAGGATGTGTCATCGCCGCTGGCCACGGTGCGAATGCCGAACAGCAGATAGCCGATAGTGAGCAGAAAGAACCAAAGTCCGGCCAGGGGCAGGGTGAGCGCGGCGACTTCCAGCAGGGTGGTGATAATGATGCCGGGGGTGATCGCAACCACCGCCAGACGCAGCAGGGCGTCGAACGGCAGCCTCGTTTTGCACAGGCTGGCAAGCAGCAGGCCGATCGTGGCGTAGATCAGGGCCTGCACGATGCGATAGGCATAGGAGCCCAGCAGGCAGAAGGGGTAGAGCACCGGTGCCGCCCAGCTTTTGGCAATATCGAGCCAGTGGTAGACTTTCTGCCGGTCGAGGGTGTAGCGATCGACGTTCTCGAAACTGAAGCTTCGTGTTTCGACATCGCTCTTTTTAATGACCGCATTGCGTGCCGTCACCAGCATGGGAGCGTCGGTCTGTTCCAGGGAGGTGATGGTGCCGGTGGTATCGATAACCGCCAGTGCTTCGCCCGTATCGGGATCGTAGATGGTGTAGGGTTGCGGTTCGTCAATAAAAGCCTGCCCCTCAATGATGGTGATCACCGGAACCTGCTCGACCAGCAATGGGGCTTCGTTGTCGACAAAAGAGGCAAAGGAACGGTGGATTTGGATAACTCCGGGAATCCAGCAGAGGGCCAGCAGTAACAGCAGGTAGCCGAGAGCCGCTCCCTGCCAGCGCAGGGCAACGTCGCGGTAGAGTGCACGACAATAAAAGGCCAGCAGCGGAATATGCCAGATGCGATAGCGTTTGGTGGTGATCAAAAGCCCCCCTTCAGTGGAATTCAAACGGAACAATTTAGAAACATACCGATGATGCCGATTCCTGTCAGACGGTGCGATCCGCAGAGAATTATGCCACTTAAACAAGGATAAACAAGAAAGCGCCCGGCATGAACTTGCGACCAGTTATCTCCCGTCGGCGTTTTAATTCAATAGCTGTCCTCCTTGCAGGGGGCAGGAGGCCTCAACTGGATAGTCGGCGCTGTCAATTAAACCCGTCAGATTGGAAATCCGGGCCTGCGGATGAGGATGGGAGGCCAGCAGGTAACTCAATCGGCCTCCGGCCCGTTCGGCGAGACGGCTGAAGAAATCGGTGGCGCCGCCGGCATGGCCGTAGCGAGCCACGAGCAATTGCAGGCCGAAAGCGTCGGCAGCAGCTTCCTGCTGCCGTGAATAGCGCATTTCCAGGCCGGACAAGAATCGCGAGGCGATGGCGGCGGCACGGCTGTCCTGGCCGAACAGGGTGGCTGCGAGCAAGGTTGTGCCCAGTCCTCGGCCCATCCCCCTCAGATGATCGCGGTGGGCGTAATGACCCAGTTCATGGGCCAGTACCATGGCCAGTTCATTCTCAGACCGGATCTCCTTCAGCAGCCCGGCAAATACTGCAATGTGACCGCCGGGCAGAGCCAGGGCGTTAATTTCCTCGCTATCCATCACGCTGACCGAGAAGTCGTAACGGTGGAGGGGCGAATCGGCCGGCAGTACTTTCAACAGGGCGTCGAGGCGCTGCTGCAGGGCCGGGCTTGGGGTATGGGCGCTCTGCTTCAGCAGATGTTTTCCGGCCCAGACTTCAATCTCCACCGGCACGTGCGGAGCAAACAGTTCACTGGCCAGCCAAAGGATCAAATAAGCCGCTGTCAACAGGCTGGCCAGTCCGCCGACCAGCCACGCCAGTTCGGCCAGCGGATGGCTGCGCGAAACGTTGATGTTGCCGTTCAGTTCCCTGGGGGTGAATTTCATGGATTTCGCAGCTTGACGGCCGTGCCGTAAGCGATAGCCTCGACGCTGCCGACCTGTTTTTTGCGATTGGCCGAGTTCCCGATGGCCGAGGTCTCTAGGCGCAGGTTGACCACCATGTCGGCGCCTTGCGCAAGGGCCTGTTCTTTCAGCCGCAGGGTCGCTTCCCGTCGGGCCCGGTCTACCAGCGATTCGTACGCTTTCACTCGCCCGCCGAATATATTGCGCAGTATCGCTAACAGGCGTTTGAAATAGTCGATGGAGATTACAGCGCTTCCCTGTACCAGAAAGCACTCCTGAACCTTCTCCGGAGCCAGTCGTGGCTCGATGGTCATGGCCTGAAACTGCAGCTGTTGCTGTTCGCGCCGGCAGATTGATGCATAGTGGCGCCGTTCGACCAGCGAGCCGCAGCAGTAGCCGAGTGTCAGCAACAGCAGAAACAGTACAAGGTCGAAATTTGCCGCAAGATGTTCCATCAGGCTCCTCCCGTTATGCCACCCTTACCGCTGTGCCGTAGGCAAAGAGTTCCGCCGCACCCTGCGCTACTGAAGAGGTTGCGAAGCGGATATTGACCACCGCGTTGGCGCCAAGCTGCTGGGCCTGCTCGGTCATGCGCTTCATGGCTTCTTCACGGGCGTCCTGCAGCAGCTCTGTATAGCCCTTCAGCTCGCCGCCGACCAGGTTCTTCAGCCCGGCCATGAGGTCCCGGCCGGCATGTTTGGCCCTTACGGTGCTGCCCTGCACGATGCCGTAGTGTTCTACGATCTCCTTGCCGGGGACCGTGTTGACGTTGGTCAGGATCATGATTTTTCTCCATTGTTGGTTGGGGGTTGAAGTTAGTTGAGGCCAATGGGATAAATCAGAATGCAGAATCGGGGCCAGAGAAATACGGCATCCTTATTCAGTTTATTCGCTGATATCCAGGCCCATCTCTTTGGCCCTCTTTTGCCAGAGTTTACGGGCCATTTGCTGCATGTCCACGGTTTTGTCCCGCTCATCAACAATCTCCAGTCCGAGCAATGTTTCCAGTACGTCTTCCAGGCTGAGAATGCCCTTCATGCCGCCGTACTCGTCGATCACCAGCAGGATATGGGTGCGCAGCTGGATGAACTTGTCAAAGGCCAGGGACAGGGACATCGTTTCGTGCACCAGGTCGAGGGGGCGCAGATAGGTCTTCAGGGGGTGGCTGCCATTGCCTCGGCTCTGGGCCAGCAGCAGGTCGCTACGCAATGCATAACCGCTGACATGGTCCGGCAGGTTGCTGTAGATGGGGATGCGCGAGAACGGGCTGCTTTCGTAACGGTGGAAATACTCTTCGACCCGCAGCGATTCCGGCAGGGAGAAGACCACCGTCCGTGGCGTCATGGCATCTTTGACCTGGGTTTCACGCAGCAACAGAAGGTTTTTCAGGATGGCCGACTCTTGTTGCGCCAGCTGCCCTTCGTGGGTGCTGAGGTCGGCCATGGCCGCGAATTCGCTGCGACTGAAGCCGCTCAGGGTCGGCCCGTGGGTCATGCTGCCGGTCAGCAGCTCCGACAGTTTGACAAAGGGATAGAGCAGCCAGATCAGCAACCGCAGTCCGTGAGCGGTAGCCGGTGCCAGTTCCCGCCAGTAGCGGGCGCCGAGGGTTTTGGGAATGATTTCGGAAAAGACCAGGATCAGCAGGGTCAGCACCGCCGAGGTGACACCGACATAGGCGTCGCCGAAGACCGCCGTGGCCTGGGCGCCGGCACCTGCCGCACCAACCGTATGGGCGATGGTGTTGAGGGTCAGAATGGCGGCCAGGGGCTTGCCGATGTCACTTTTCAGGCCACGCAGGATTTTGCCGGAAGGTTTCTGCTGCTGCTCCATGATGACGATATGGGGTGTGGTTACGCTGAGCATTACCGCCTCGGCGATCGAGCAGAGAAAAGAAAAGGTCAGCGCGATCAGAACGTAGGTGATGAGCAGCAGCATGGCGAATCTTTCGAGCGGGCAGAATGTTGGGAAGCGATGCTGCGACTTTGCCGGAAAATGTTCGAAGGGAGGTGGAGTCGGCTTCTTGTCCGGCAAGCCGCAATGGCTGCGAATAAACCGTCAAAACTACCCTGAAATATAGCAGGATATGGTGAATGAATCCAATTGTTTCGCGTGTTTGATGATGTTGAGTAAGGTGGCAGCAGCAGATTGTCGTAAGGATGAAATGGCAAAGAAGGCGAAAGGGCTGGCTTTGAAACGGGCCGGTTTCAGGGAAGTTTGGCGGAAAGAAGGGCAGGAATGGCTTCCGGGGCTACCGGGCGACTGAACAGATACCCCTGCCCGAGGTCGCAGTCCAGTTGCTGCAGATATGCGAGCTGGCTTTGGGTTTCGATGCCTTCGGCCACCGTGTGCATATTGAAACTGCGGGCCAGCGTGAGGATCGAGAAAACCAGTTTTTCGTTATCGCTATTGCCGGGTACGTCGAACATAAAAGAACGGTCGATTTTGAGCTTGCTGAGTGGCAGTTGCCGCAGGTAGTTGAGGGATGAGTGGCCGGTGCCGAAATCGTCTATGGCAAAACGGACCCCCGCCTGCTGCAGGCAATGCATAGTTTCCTGGGCATCCTTGATATTGGCCATGATGGCGCTTTCGGTGATTTCCAGTTCCAGCCACTCAGGTGAGAGTCCCGTGACAGCCAAAGTTTTCAGCACCTGCTCAACAAAACCGGGCTGGGCGAATTGTCTGGCGGAGATATTGACCGTCACCTGAATCGGTGGCAGGCCGCTTTGCTGCCAGCGCAGGTTCTGCGCACAGGCTTCGCGCAGAATGAAGTCTCCCAGGGGGTGGATGAGTCCCGATTCTTCGGCGACCTTGATGAAACTTTCCGGTGATGAGAGGACGCCATCCGGGCCGGCCCAGCGCACCAGGGCTTCGACGCCGGTAATAGCTCCACTCGCCAGGTCGATCTGTGGCTGGTAATGGAGAAAGAACTCCCGGCGGTGCAGGGCTTCACGCATATGCTTTTCAAGCAGGAATGCTTCCTCGCGGCGGGTCTGCATCTCCCTGCTGAAATATGTGTAGCAATTGCCCCCCTGCTCCTTGGCCTCGGTCATGGCGATAGCCGCCTGCCGCAGCAGCGTTTCACCCTCTTCGAGGCCGACCTGGAACGAAGCAATGCCGATGCTCGCCGTCAGGTAAATGGCGTGTTCCCCGATTTGTACCGGTTGTTGGAAAGCATCCAGTAGCCGCTGGGCCAGCAGCGGGAGATGGTCTGGCGTGGAAACACCACTGTACACCAGGGCAAATTCGTCGCCGTTGAGGCGGGCCAGGATGTCGCTCTGCCGAAGCAGTTTCCGCAGGCGGCGGGCAATTTCACACACAACTTGGTCGCTGCAGTCGTTGCCGAGAGAACCGTTGACCTGTTTGAAGCGGTCAATATCGAGCACCATCACCGCCAGCGGTTTCCCGCGGAGTTCGGCTCGCTCCAGGGCCTCGCTGAGCCGTTCCAGGAGCAGGGTACGGTTTGGCAGGTTGGTCAGTTGGTCATGATGGGCCAGGTGCTGGTAGCGCTGTTCGTTTTCGCGTAAGGAGTGTTCCACCTTCTTTTGCGGTGAAATGTCAATAACCATACCTCGGGTGCCGATGACCTGACCGTTTTTCGACAGGGGGGTTGCAAAGACCAATGCAAAGAAGTGGCCTCCGCTCTGCGTCTGGGCCCTGAACTCGGCGGACAGGCCCTGTTCTCCCTGCAGAACCCCGTAGAAAAGTTGCAGCAGCCGTTCCCGGTCTTCGGGGGCGATCACCTCGATGATATTGAGGCCATTGGCAATGTCTTCTGAGGTGTATTCGAATTTTTCGAGTGAGTGGCGATTGGCAAAGGTGATGTTTCCCAGAATGTCCGCTTCGAAAACCGTCTGCGGTAAACTGTCGAAAGCCTGTGCAGCTGAACGGGCGGAATGACCGTCACAGGTTTGCTGGGGAGAATGGCTGATCTGCAAGGTAGCCAGGGTTGAACGGCCGTCCGTATCGATCAGGGGCACTACCCGGATCCGGAGGGGCCCCAAATCGGGGTGCACCTCCTGCCCCTCGGCGGGTTCTCCGCTTACGAAAGCCGAGCTGATGTAGCACTGCTCGCAGGGGCATTGCGGATGAAGTGCGAGCTGCGTGCAACAGGGGGGACGATCCCTTTCCGTGGCCGCCGATTCCTGGCAGTTGCAGGCGACGACGCGACCCTCAGTGTCCACCAGGGCGCAGAACTCAGCGAAGCAATCGAGGAGATGATGGGAGTCGGTGGAGACTGACATGCGATGCTCTTTTTCCCCGGGGAGTTGCAGCTTGCTGATGGAACGCTCCCGATACGGTCAGTACAAAAAAATCCACCTTCGGGCCGAAGGTGGATTGGTACGTTAACTTTCTTCGGCAACCTGGCGATCCACTTGTTTCATGGACCCATGGCTTTGCGTCCCCGCATTACTGCGGGTTTGCTTTTATCGGCAAAGTACGCCTGTATGATAATCCGATTAATACGTGCTAAAGGTTGTTTGTGTCAAGAAAAAAATACAGTCTTTTTATGCGGTTGTCACTTTGCTGAGGGCGTTTTTACCTATTGAAACCTGCCACTGTTATCGGAGAATATAGGCGGTATCGACTGCTTATGTAAGGAGATGATGTATTGACTCGTGCTGCTAGACCGTTCACTCTGTTGTTGGCGGTGGTCGCCTGTCTGTTGTGGTCGACGGCCTTTGTCGGCGTCAAAGTTGGCCTTCAGTATGTCGGCCCCTTTGCCTTTGCCGGGCAGCGCTTCATGTTGTCCGGCCTATTGCTGTTGCCGTTCTGGTGGCCGCGCCGCCCGCCAATAAGTGCGATTCTGGCACATTCCGGCCTGCTGTTGACGGTGGCTTTCTTCCAGACATTTCTTCTGTACGGCCTGTTTTATTTTGGCATGACCCTCATTCCCGGAGCTCTTGCGGCCATGGTCATCGGCGCATCGCCCCTGGTTACTGCCGTCCTGGCCCATTTCTGTATGGCCGAGGATCGCTTGACTCCGCTCAAAGGTGGGAGCCTGCTGTTGGGGCTGGGGGGCGTGGCGATTCTGAGCGTCAGTCGCCAGCCGTGGGTTTCGGCAAGCGGGTTGGTGGAGTTGGCCGGAATCGGGGTGTTGCTGCTGGCTAATGTGGCCGGAGCATTCGGCAACATTTTGGTTGCCCGGCATCGGGTCGAACTCGATGCGGTATTTCTCAATTCGGTGCAGATCTTTGTCGGCGGCCTGGGGCTGTGGCTGGTTTCCCTGCCGTTGGAGGAACAGCCAGCACTGAACCTGCCTTGGGACTATTTCGCTGCGCTGGGCTGGCTGGCCTTTCTTTCGGCGGCGGCTTTTTCCATCTGGTTTATTCTGTTGCGCCGCCCCGGAGTGCGGGTCTCCGAGCTGAATATCTGGAAATTCCTGATCCCGATTTGCGGTGCGCTGCTGAGCTGGCTGCTGCTTCCCGAAGAGTCTCCCTCCCTCTGGCCGGTACTGGGGATGATCTGTATCGGAGGAGCGATCGTTCTTTTCAACCTCCGGGGACTACAGCGATTTTCAGGTGGATTTTTTTGTCAACGAAAGTGATTTGGGTCCGGGCATATTGCTAAAGACGGTTGGTTGCCTGGGAAGGAAGGGAGAATTACGTTTTTAAGCCGGAACGAAAAAGCCGCCCTTGTCGGGCGGCTTTCTTATGGAGTCCAATATATTTGAAAAAGCCTTTTTTCGGCTAGTTGGTATCGATCCGAAAACGTCCGAGGAAAACTAGTTGGTTTCCAGCCTGGCTAGACGGAGGACATGCTCGTTCTCCGCCAGGGTTTTGGGAAGGATGACGGCGATTCCGTACCCTTGTTCCAGTAGCTTGAGGCTTGCCTGGCCAATCCGTTGACTTTCACTAAGTTGAGAGTTGTTCGCCGGGGGGAGAGTGCCCCGCTCCAGAAAATCAATAATTTCGCCCACGTGGCCCAGGCCGATGGTGAACATGGCTCTGGGATGGCTGATTCGACCATTGGCAAAAGCCTCCTCCACGATGTCCGGGATATTTTGCAGCATGGCGACCGTTCGCTTGCTCTGCAAACCGTGGATTCGGGAAAGAACCGACAGGTTGCCTTCACGGTTGGCCTTGTGAAGAAGACGGCGGATATCTCGATACAGCTGCTCGTTCTCGACCTGCCCGAGGGGAATGTTGTAATTCGCGTTGAGGAGCATATCGGCGTTGACAAATTTCGAATGGCTTAGTTTGGCTTCCAGGGTCTGATTGTCGAGGCCGATGTTTTGTCGGACGATCTCCGAAGGGGAAAAGGACTCATCAGGAGAAATGCCCTGGAAAAAGCCTTCCGGCAGCAGCATGCCAACATTCTTTTCCTGAATCAACCATTCCCCGATACGGAAAATTTCGGTCTGTACCCTGACGATATCCTGAGTGTTTCGCCCCGTGATGGCGCTGCGATGGCTCTGCCCGATGATGAAGATCTTTTTGGGGGAGTCAGGGTTCTTCCGATAGATGACCTGGCCGTACTCGGCAGGCACGAAAAGATCGACTTCCGTTGTCGCAAGGGGTGCCTCTTTAATGGCAATGTCTTGGGCAGCGGATATTGTTGTCGGTGGCAGCAAAATAGCAATGCACAGGCTCAGAGCCAGAGTCCAGACTTGAATGCAAATATTGCGTGAAGTATGACTGCAAAAATTGCGTGTGATTGAATACATGTCAAACATTCCAAAACGGTGGTCAAAATATTGTCCGGAACCGCGCTGATGAGAAGAGGGTGTTGGGAATTCCGGCAGGTTACAGGTTGCCTGCGAGGGCGGATGAAGTTGCTGCCCTGTAAAATAGCACCAACCATGCCATCTAGGGCGATATTTTTGTCGGTCGACTAAAATTGAAATAATCGGTAGAGGGGCTTTTCTGGGAGGTCAGAGGTAAGCAAAAGAGATCATTGTGGATTTCTCGATTTCTAATATAAATTAGCACAACTCATTGGTTTTTCGTCTTTTTTATCAATTGACAACCTTTTTTGAGGTGCTAGAAATTTTTAATATCGGTTTCGCTGTACTCCAAAAATGTAGTTGCTGATTCGGAGGGAGATTGAAGCAGAGTGGGTGGCTTTTCAGAACTCACCGAAAGGAGAATTTGAGCATGAGACGTATAGTTCTGATTACAACGGTGGCTTTCATTGCCGGGCTCTTCACTGTCAGCCAAGGTCTGGGAGCCGGCGAGTACGGTCAAGAGCATGCCTCAGAAGCTGCAGCAGGAATGGAGCATGCCCAAACGGTAGCAGGTGTTCAATTGGATAGCAACCAGATCAGCGAAATGCAGAAGCTTCTCCAAAAGCAAGGTTTTGATCCCGGTGGCACGGATGGGGTGATGGGCCCTCAGACCAAGGAGGCTATCCACGATTTCCAGGAAGCCCAGGGGTTGGCCGCAACTGGTGTGCCCACTGAAGAAACTCTCCGGGCGCTGGCTCCGGACGCAGAAACTCAAGAGCTTTTAGGCCTGTCTCCCGAATTCGGCCAGGATCAGATGCAGTAGGAACCGATGCAGCAATACCAGGAACAAACGCAATCCGAGTCGTCAGGCACCTATTAAACCCTATTTGCGGACCCACCCACGAGATCAGCCAGGGCGAATGTCGTCCTGGCTTTTCTTTTAGGGCGGCTTTTTCCCTCTGGTTTATTTTGCCGCGCCGTCCTGGGGGGCGGGCTCCGAGCTGAATTTCTGGAAATTCCTGAGCCCGATTTGCGGTGCGCTGCTGAACCGGATGTTGTTGCCGGAGGAGGGGCCGAGCCTGTGGCCGGTATTCGGCATGTTTTGCATTGCCGAAGCTATAGTGCTGTTCAACCTTGGTGGATTTGAGTCGAAGCGTTTGTGAACTTCGGCTTCAGACCCGTTCGTGCTGGCGGCACATGTGCAGGATCAGGCCGTCGGCCAGGCCGAACTTGGGCACATGAATGGTGCGAATGCAGGCCCATTTCATAATCTGCAGATAGATATTGCCGGCCGGTACGATGACATCGGCCCGGTCCGGTTTGAGTTTGTACGTACGCATTCGTTCCTCGACGGTTAGACCGTCGAGTTTGGCCAAGATCTGCCCCAACTTTTTGCGCGGCAAGGGCTCGCCGTCTTCGAGTTTGGCCAGGCGGTGCAGGCGGCCGATGTTGCCGCCGCTGCCTATGGCTACCGCGCCGGCCTGACGGGCATGCTCTTCGACCCATTCCTGAAGACGTTGTTCTTCGCCCACCGGTACCGCCCCTTTGAGAATTCGTACCCCGCCGATGTTGAACGACCGGTAGGCGAACCGGCGCCCCTCGGTGAACAGGTTCAGTTCGGTGCTGCCGCCGCCAACATCGATATAGAGGAAGGAGTCCCGGTCGGCCAGCAGGCGATCGATGCGATTGGAAAATATCAGTTCCGCCTCCTGCTTGCCGTCAATGACCTCCAGCTTCAGCCCGGTTTTTTCCTGGATTGCCGCGGCCACTTTGTCACCGTTGCGCGAATCGCGCATGGCACTGGTGGCACAGGCCCGCACCGCACGAGGCTGAAACACCGATATCAGGTGTTGAAAAGAGGCCATGGTTTCGAGCAGCTGGCGCACACTCTCCGGGGTTAGTTCCTTGTGGCTGAAGACATCGTTGCCGAGGCGCAACGGTACCCGTACCAGCAGTTCCTTTTCGACCCGCGGCGATCCCTTAAGATGGACCCGGCCAACCAGAAGACGTACCGCATTGGTGCCGATGTCGATGGCTGCATAGCGTTCACTCCACACCGATTGTCTCCTGTTGCCGGTTGGCGGTCGCTACGGCGGTTTCAGGTTGCTGTCGGCCTTCGAAATGCTCGGCCAGGGCGTTCTGCGATTGCAACACTGGCTTCGACGGCTTGCGAAAATGATTGTCCAGGGTGCTGTTCCAAATCCTGGCTTTGACGTTCTCCTGCCATTGCAGGTCGAAATAATCGAGCAATTCCCGTTGCAGCTCCGGCGCATAGATCGGGCAGGCGACCTCCACCCGGCGATCGAAATTGCGCGGCAGCCAGTCTCCGGAGGAGATGTAATAGCGCGGCTCACCTTCGTTGCAGAAGATGTAAAAACGCGAATGTTCGAGAAAACGATCGACGATGCTGATCGCCTCGATATTTCCGTGCAGCTCCGGTCGGTCGGGAACCAGGGAGAACATGCTGCGCACGATAAGCTGAATCTTAACTCCTGCCTTGGCTGCCCGATTGAGCAGCCGCACAGCCTCGAAATCGGAGAGATTGTTGATTTTGACCTTGATCCAGGCTTCGCGACCTTCTTTGGCCGCCTTGATCTCATTGCGGATCATTTTGAAGGTGCGATTGCGCAGATGAAACGGGGCCACGACCAGGTGGCGAAAATAGGGGGTGCGATAGGTATTGTCGAGAAAATCGAACACCCGGTAAACCTCGCCGGTGATGCGTTTGTCGGCGGTCATCAATAGATGATCGGTGTAGAGGTCGGCGGTATCCTCATTGAAATTGCCGGTCCCGACACAGGCATACTGGCGTTTTTTGCCCTGTTCGCGGCGGCTGATCAGACATAGTTTGCCGTGCACTTTGAGACCCGGCAAACCGTACAGCACCCGGACTCCTTCGTCGCTGAGGGTTTCCGACCAGCGCAGATTGGCTTGTTCGTCGAAACGGGCTTGCAGTTCCATGACCACAGTGACCTTTTTGCCGTTTTTCGCTGCGTTGACCAGGGCGTTGACGACGCTTGAACGTTTGGCCAGGCGGTAGGCGGTGATCTTTATAGAAGATACTTCGGGGTCGATGGCCGCCTCGCGCAACAGGTCGATAAAGCTGTCGAAGGAATGATAGGGAAAGTGCAGCAGCACGTCCCGCTCCCGCAACACGGCCAGCAGGCTGGTGCGGTTTTGCAGATGTTCGTGGCGCAAGGGGCTGAAGGGGGGGTAGTAATGCTCGGCGCGGCCGATGTTCGGCAGTTTCATGAAATCCTTGAAGTTGAGGTAGCGCGCACCGGGGATTACCGTGTCGTTGTCCATTAGGTGCATGCGCGACATGAGCATTTTAAGCATCTTTTTCGGCATCTGCCGATCATAGGTCATGCGCACAGGCGCCCCTTCCTTGCGCCGCTTAAGGCTTTCCTCCAGTTGTTGGGTGTAGCTCTTTTCGACCTCGTCATCGAGATCGAGTTCGGCGTCGCGAGTGACCTTGAAGGAGTAGGCGGCAAAATCCCGGTATTCGAACATCGAAAAGAGTTCCGGCAGGCAGATGCGGATCACGTCGTCCAGCATGACCAGGCTCTTTCGCTTTCCTTCGTCGGGCAGCTGTAAAAAACGCGGGCACTGGTCCGAAGGGATACGCAGCAGGGCATACTCAGGCTTTTTCAGGTTGTCCGCGACCATTTCCACCGCCAGGTAGATAGCGTGGTCGGTTAGGCGCGGAAAAGAACTTTTACTGCGCAGCAGAATCGGCAGCAGAAAAGGGCGCACCTGCTTCATAAAGTAGTTTCGGATGAAGGCCCGTTGTTGGTCGCTGAGCTTCTGGCCGTCGAGAAAAAAGATCTTTTCCCGGGCCAGTTCCTTTTCCAGCTGACAGTAGATTTGCTCGAAGCACTGCTGCTGCTTGAAGATCATCTCCTGTACTTCTTCCAGGATTTCGTTGGGGTCCTGGTGAATATGGCGCAGGGCCCGGTCGCCGAGTTGGCTGAGGCGCTTGAGGGTTGCAACCCTGACGCGAAAGAATTCGTCGCGATTGGACGAATAGATGCCGAGAAATTTAAGGCGCTCAAGGAGCGGCACCTGGGGGTCAGCCGCTTCTTGTAACACGCGTTCGTTAAAAGCCAGCCAGCTCACTTCCTTGCTGATGTAGTGCGGTTTCATCGTTTCTCCGGAATGTCTCTCAGGTAATCTCGGACAGAATAGCGGCACGTTTTAACAGGCTAATGTTAGATTTGTGTGAAGGGCTTTTTAGGGACTGTGATTTATTTACGGTTTTATGGTATATGTAAAAAACACCTAGTGTTGACTGGAGCAGCTTCAGTCGGTCCGGAAGGGAAGGAGTCGATTATGGTGTTCGGTTTTGGCAAGGGGAAGGGCGGTGGTCGAGGGCGAGGTCAGGGGCGTCGCATGAGGCGAGGCGGACCGGGCGGGGATTGTATCTGCCCGAGCTGCCGACTGACCTTACCCCATGAACCGGGGAAGCCTTGTTTCGAACGGATCTGTCCGGCGTGCGGTTCGCCCATGTCCCGCTGTTTCGGCGAGAGCGGAAGTCAGGACTAAGTAGATGACCACAACGGCTGGTGAACATAAAAACCGCCATGCTCTGCAGCGCGGTCAGCGGGTGGCTCTGTTCGCTACTCTGGCGACCTTGCTGCTGGCTCTGCTCAAGGCCCTGGCCGGCTGGTATTACCAGGCTCCGGTTTTGGTGGCCGACGCTTTTCACAGTGGCGCTGACCTGCTGGCCATCTTTGCCAGTTATTTCGGCCTGTGGCTGGCAGGCAGGAAGAAGAGCGCCCGCTTCCCCTACGGCCTGTACAAGGCGGAGACACTGGTCACCCTGTTGGTCGGCGGCCTGATCGTCTGGGCCGGCATAGAATTGCTCGGCGAAGGTTGGGACAAACTGCACAGCCAAGTAAAGGCGGTCTATTTTCCGCTGGTGCCACTGTTGGTCAGCGGGCTGTCGGTGGTCGTTTCGCTGTTCATCGCTCTCAAGGAGCGCCAGGTCGGCCGGGAGATCAATTCCCAGTCGTTGCTGGCTAATGCCGGAGAGTCGTTCCTCGATGTCGTCTCCTCGACGGTGGTGTTGGCCGGTCTGCTGCTCAGCTACTGGCAGCTGCCTTACGTCGAAGGAGCGATCATCCTGGTTATCGCCGTGCTTGTCATCAAGCTCGGCGGCAGCAGTTGCTGGACGGCTTTTCTGCTGCTGCTCGACGCCAATCTCGACCCGAAGCTGAGCCGCACTCTGGAACAGCAGGTCAACGCCATCTACGGCGTAAAAGGTGAAAGCGAAGTGCGAATTCGTCAGGCCGGTCCTTTTCACATGGTCGAATGCGTCATTTTCACCCATCCCTCCCTGTCCCTCTACCGGGCTCATGAACTGGCCGACCGGGCGGAGCGGGCCATCGTCTCCCATTGCCCCCATGTCGAATCGGTCTTTGTCCATGTCGAACCGCTGCGTGAAGAGTTGCGCTCAGCGATCGTGCCTGTGGTCGAGATCAACGGTCTGCAGTCCCGCGTGCACGGTCATTTCGGCCGTGCCCCTTATTTTGTACTGCTGCGTTTCGACGATCATGAAGTTCAGATCGAGGACTTCTATTTCAACGAATTCCTCGGCGAGACCAAGTTCATCGGCCTCAAGGTTATCAAGGCAGTGATTGCCTATCGTATCGATCTGCTGCTTACCCCGCGCATCGGCGAAATTTCGTTTTATATGCTGCGGGATAATTTCGTCGACATCTATGCTGCAGACGAGGGGAAGACGGTTGAGGAGGTGGTTGAGCGGTTTCGTGCCGGGGCCCTGACGCCGATTACCGAACCGACCCATTCCGTCGACCAGGCTTTGGTCGAAACCCCGAACCAAAGCAACTGACTTGGTCGCCTTTCCGTACGAAACCCTTCCCACAAAGACTTAATCGATCTTTAACGCCCGACTAACAGTGGCGCGCTAAATCCCTGCAGAACCCAACCGGGGCTGTTATGCGGCCCCACAGCGAGGATGCGCGTCATGTCAAATCATACTTCTCCTGCCGATGTTTTTCGTTTCTCCGTCCCGGCCGATGCTCCCCTTTCACATCGTCTGGCAGGGGCTCTGGCAATTCCGCCCCTGGAGCGGCTGCTCGGGGTAAAGCGCTGCCGCGAGCTCTATGCCGATATTGCCGACCAGGCGCCTGAACGGTTCGCCGATGTGGCTTTGGAAAGGCTCGGTGTAAAGTTCGAACCCAGCCCAGAGGAAATGGCCCGCATTCCTGCCGCCGGTCCGCTGGTGGTAGTGGCCAATCATCCTTTTGGCGGTATCGAAGGGCTGATGCTGATTGCCCTGCTGCGCCGGGTGCGCAGTGATGTCAAGGTGATGGCCAACTATCTGTTGCAGCGCATTCCGCAGTTGGCCGACATGGTGATTCCTGTCGATCCTTTCGGTGCCAGCGATTCGGCACGGCGCAATATCGGTCCGCTGCGCGAGAGCCTGCGTTGGCTCAAACAAGGCGGGGTGCTGTTGGTCTTTCCCGCCGGGGAAGTGTCGAGTTTCAAGCCTTCCCATCGTTCGGTGGCCGATCCGCCCTGGAGCGATACCCTGGGGCGTATTGTGCGACGTAGCGGCGCGGCGACGCTGCCGGTGTTTTTCCCGGGGCGCAACGGCCTGTTTTTCCAACTGGCAGGCCTGGTTCACCCGCGCCTTCGCACTGTCCTGCTGCCCCGCGAACTGCTCAACAAGCGTGGGCGAACCTTGTCGGTACGGGTCGGTTCGCTGATTCCGGCCAGGCAGCTCGCCCAAATCGAATCTGACCGGGAGGTCGTCGATTATCTGCGTCTGCGCACCTATATGTTGGGCTGCAAGCCGGCGCGGCAGCCGGGGCGGTCGCCTATGGCAGAAGAAGCGGGGGAAGAAGGGGAGGACACCGCAGCAGTCATCGCCTCCCAGGAAGCGAAGTTGCTGACAGCTGAAGTGTCGCGCTTGCCCGTCACCCAGTTGCTGGCTGAAAACGGCGATCTGCAGGTATGGCAGGCAGAGGCGGAGCAGATTCCCTATCTGCTGCTGGAAATCGGCCGCCTGCGGGAGACGACCTTTCGCGCCATCGGCGAAGGGAGCGGCAAGCCTTTCGATATCGATCGTTTCGATCAGCACTATCTGCATATCTTTCTCTGGAATAAAGAACGCCAGGAGGTTGCCGGCGCCTATCGCCTCGGACGTTGCGACCGGATTCTTCAGCAGTACGGCAAGTCCGGACTCTACACCAGCACCCTGTTCAAATATCGCAGCAAGCTCTTTGAGCGGCTCGGGCCAGCCCTGGAGCTGGGCCGCAGTTTTGTGCGCACTGAATATCAGCGTTCCTATACGCCGCTGCTGTTGCTGTGGAAGGGTATCGGCGCCTTTGTGGTGGCCAACCCTCAATACCGCACTTTGTTCGGGCCGGTGAGTATCAGTCGCGATTATAGCGATTTGTCCCGCCGCCTGATTGCCGGTTCGCTGCGGGAAAGCCTGCTGGCGCCGCAGCTGGCGCGCCTGGTCAAGGCCCGGGTGCCTCTCAACAAGAAGCCGGTACGGGTCAAAGGCTGCGACGCCGGTCTGGCCCATACCTTCTGTTCCAATATCGACCAGGTCGGAGCGATGGTGGCCGATATCGATGTCGAACAGAAGGGCATCCCGGTGCTGTTGCGCCACTATCTCAACCTCGGCGGCAAACTGCTGGCCTTTAATGTCGACCGCGAGTTCAGCGATGTGCTCGACGGCCTGATCCTGGTCGACCTGACCGAAACCGAGCGCAAAACCCTGCAGCGCTATTTTGGCAAAGAAGGTACCGAGGCTTTCCTGAACTATCAACGCATGGTCGACATGCAGTCGCAGGCCCTGTGCGCTTGAGCTGAGCGGTTTCGGATTTAACAAGGAGCAAGGCAGATGACTCAATCGATGGCATCGCTGGTGGAGATTCTTCGGCGCTGGCTGAACGGTTCCCAGGGGGTACGCATCGAGGATCGTCGTTGGCGTCGTTCCATCGATGCCCTGCATCGCGATTGCGAAGGGCTCAAGCGGCGTATTGGCAGCCGTCAGCAGTCGCCGGAACAAAGTTGAGTGTCTGCGGCCAGCCTGGGCTGGCCGCTTTTTGTAAGGGGCTCGGAACTTGGTACCTCAGAAAATACCGAGGCCTTAAAGGAGTTAATCGATGCCGACAGGAATTCACGGTTCGGGCAGTTCGCTGCAACTGGTGCCTCGCCAGAGCGAAACCAAAATGCAGCTCAAGGAGATCTTTGCCGCATTGGATCTTACCCCCGATGCGAACCGGCCCCTGGCCGAGCGGTTGCCCTTTTGCGGCTACGATGTGACCGCCGGTTCGGAGATGGAGTTGCAGGCGGCAGTGGCCGGGCGTCGGGAATCGACCGACCTGCCTCAAGCCATCGAACGGTCCAATTATTTTGCCCACATCATTCGCCGCGCAAAGGCCGGCGACAGTCCGGCCAGCCTCGTTACGTCGCTGGAGCGGTTTGTTGGTGGCAACGATGAGCAGATCTGGGAGAACAGCTGGGTGCGGTTTCCCCGTCGCCGCCTCAGTCTGCTGGCCGACGAGGTACTGCGGCGTGATCTGCTGGCGGACAAATCCCGCCCCGAGAGCGGTCTGCGCAGTGACCGGCAGCGCTATGTGGTGACCGGGCCCGGCGGCGAAGAACAATTACGACTGCCGATCAGTTACCTGGTCAAGCTGGCCCTGGCCGACGTGCTGGGTACCCAGCCCGGCCTGCCCGATGTGGTGCAGCAGACCGGTTGGCGGCTGATGGAGCACTTTCTCAACGACAATACTTCGCCGGAGACTTTTTCGTTTCATGTGATCCCGTTGCGTCCCGAAGAAGGGCTCGGCCGGGCGGTGGGACGAGAGGCAGCCAAACGTTTCGCCCTGACCCATTTGTTGGTGCAGTACGCCAACGATCGTTTCGGCCTGGCCGAGAGCGGCCAGCGAGCGATGATCTATGCCGCTCCCCATCCGCCCCAGCGTCAGAAAGAGCTCAACGAGCTGATTCCCGATGCCCTTTATCGCGAACTGTTCATGAGCCCCTGCCTGTCAGGCTGGGATCGGGGCGAGGAAAAGCACCGTTACATGCACCTTTGCCACGAAGTGTTGAGTCGCAGCCAGCTCAATGCGGTAGCCAAGCTGCGCGACGCCGGCATCATCCCCAACAATCTGGTAGTGCTGCCCAGTGTTTCCAATACCAGCCTGGCCAACAACGGTACCCATATCAGCCTCGGCAGTCGGCTGCTCACCGCCCGTCGGGAGGCTGACGACCGAGCCTTTGGCGTGGCTGAAGAGAAGTATGTCGGCGACCTGGCAGTGAAGATCAGCGAGCACTTTCTGCCCCTTTTCGTCGGCACCTACAGCGCCGCCCCTTATCGGCTCGGGTTTGCCGACTTCCATCCGGAAAAAGCCCTAGGTTTCCTGTCGCACGAGCTCGATTTCACCCATCTGCGCATGCTCTGGCGGCGCTGGCGCAAAAAAGCCAGCCTGTCGGTGTGCGGTCGCTCGGTGACCCCCTTTGGCCCGTTGTGGCTAGACCACCTGTTTGCCGGTCTGTTTCGCCTTAAGGGCGACTACGTGCCAGACTTTCGACTCATCGATTACCCGGCCTGGCTGCTCAGCAGTTACCAGCATCAGGCTTGGGACGGCCGGCTTGGCAACCAGGAGCGTCTCAAGCAGGACCTGGCCGAGATGGGGGTGTTCGACAACCGCATGTCCCTCTACATGCTGATCAAGTTGCGGGAATTCGGCACCATGGGCTTCACCGGTTTCGAGGGACGGCAGTACAGTTTGTTTGCCGACTATCAGGAGGACATGGGGCGCGCCGCCGACCTGCAGACCCTGATCACCGCACTGGCCTTCAAGTACATGGCCCAGGGGCGGATCAACCATCGCCACATCCCCGACAACCCGCTGGCCGAGAGCGAGCGGCGGCAGATGTTTTTCGGTGCGGCCCTCGGCATTCCGACTTTTTTCGTGCGTAAGAACAGTCGCAATCTGCTGTTGCGACGGATTCTCAAGCGGACCTCCCAGCTGCGGGCCAGCCGCCGCTATCCCGGCTATGTGCGGGTGCGGGTTGACGAATACCGCAAGGCGTTGTTGCAGACCCTCATCGAAGACGGGGCCGATCTGGCCGAGGCCCTCAATCTGAAAGAGACCCTCAATGATCTGCGCCTGCGTCTGGAATCGCCACTGCATCACGGTGCCTTCGGGAAAATCAACGCCGGCATTCTCAAGGGGCTCGGCAAGTCGTCGGCCATGGCGGTACCGGCCGGGGAGTTCAATAGAGCGGCAGAAGATTATTTTCGCGGGGCGCTGCGGCGCAGCCATCTGAGCGAGGGGCTCGATATCCTGGCCGACGATTTCCGCCGTCTTGACCAGCGCCAGCACGGCGACGGTGCGCTGAACCTGGCCCTGGAAAGGCTGCTGAACGGCCGCAGCGCTGGTGAGTTCTTTAAGACCGTACGGCGCGATCTGCTGGCCGAGCGGGCCCCCATGGAGGTGCTGGGCCGGCTGATCAACCTGGTATTGCTGACCCTGGCCAACGACAGCGATACGGCAGCGCGCTATCTAAGGGAGGACGCCAGTGAGCATGTCTCTGCCACATCAGTATATTGATCGTCTCAGTGGGGCGGTGAGGACCGAAAAACTGTTCGGCGACCGGCTGGTTCGTATGGTCTATTCGCCGCTGCGCGAGCATGCCCCCTGGTTGTTCAAGGCCTTCACCGGGGCGCGCATGTCGAGTCTTCTGGCCTGGTTCAATTACGACGCCGCCTTGGCCACCCGGGTGCTTGGCAACGAACGTTTCCTGGCCGCCTGCGGGGTCGACTTTGACGAGTGTCTCGATCCGCCTGAGTTTCTCGATACGGCTCGCAAGGTGTTCGAGCGCAAAATCCGCTACTGGGAATGTCGCCCCCTGGCCGGTGAAAGAGAAGTGGTGGTTTCCCCGGCAGATGCCCGGGTGCTGATCGGCTCTTTTGCCCGTCAGCAGCGCCTCTTTCTGAAGGAAAAGCTCTTTTCTTTTGACGAACTGCTCGGCGATCGCCTGCAGTGGCGGCAGACCTTTGCCGATGGCGACTTCGCCGTCTTCCGCCTGACGCCGGACAAGTACCATTACAACCATGTTCCGGTCAGCGGTGAGGTGGTCGATGTCTATGAAATTGATGGGAGCTACCATTCCTGCAATCCAGCGGCTATCGTCCGCCTGGTGACGCCCTTTTCCAAAAACCGCCGGGTGGTAACCGTTATCGACAGCGATGTGCCAGGCGGAAGTGGGGTCGGCAAGGTGGCGATGGTGGAAGTGGTAGCGTTGATGATCGGCGAGATTGTGCAGTGCTACAGCGAGCAACGTTACGACGATCCGCAGCCGTTGCAGCCAAGCATGTTCCTGCGCGCCGGTCAGCCCAAAAGCCTCTATCGGCCAGGCAGTAGCACCGACGTCCTGATCTTTGAACCCGGACGTATCGAGTTCGCCGCCGACCTTCAGGAAAACCAGGTTCGCAGCGGCGTGGCGAGTCGCTTTGCCAGCGGCTTCAGCAAGCCGCTGGTGGAGACCGAGGTGCAGGTGCGGTCGCTGATCGCCAGTGGGCGATCATAGGATTGGATTTATAAGATTTGTCTTTGGTAGTCCCCTGTGACGCCGCCGGAGCGGAGTGGACGCTTTTGCGAAACAGGCGGAAAAACTGTCTGAGCGTCAGCGAGTTTTTTTCCGCCCGCAA
>ENA-ORCT01000318-ORCT01000318.1-marine-metagenome-genome-assembly--contig:-NODE-318-length-24565-cov-4.598456_pt1 | contig 24565 bp, 22 predicted proteins | sample MGYA00248632_ERZ508511 | MGnify/ENA primary metagenome ERZ508511 (study PRJEB26182, sample SAMN06268839) | marine metagenome | isolation source: Tt an P1-techrep anaerobic enrichment on pine from sediment...
ACTGTAAGGGATAAGGCTGGGCGTAAATCCCAGGGCTTCCCAGTAGCATTCCAGTGAAACAATGGGGGGAACCCTCACCTTCAGCCCCTTGGCTTCTTCAGGGGTGGTGGCGGCGCGCTTGCTCAGGGAAACGCCGGTAAATCCCTGAACCCAGGTTCCCAGCCACACCATGTTCATGTCCCGGGCCCAGGTATTGAACATCTTGTGCATGAACCCGCCGTCACCAAAGGCATCAGCGGCCTCTTTGTAGGAGGTGACAATATAGGGGGTGGCATTTGCGTTCCAACGGGGATCATAGCTTGGCGACATGGGCGAGAGCATCATATCGATATCGCCGCGCATCACCATTTCGTTAACCTCGGCCCAATCGGCCAGTTCCGGCCCGTAGATTTTAAATTTGATCCGCCCGTCGGTCAGTTCGGATACTTTTTTGGCAATGCGGTTAACCGTGTCCATATGGGCACTGGGTGCGGGATAAACGGTCTGGGCAATCTTGATCTTGTGTTTTTTATTACCGGCCATTGCGGACGGCGCGGCTACGGACAGAGCCAGAAACGCGATCAGGACAAGTGTGACAATACCGGGAGTTCGTGTACGCATACCTTTTTTCTCCTTTACTTAACCTTGGGTTTTAAAGGCCCATTTATTGGGCGTTAATCTGCCATATACCGGACAGTTGGGCGGCCCTGACTGATCAGGCCGCCGCGTCGGCCATGTCCGGCCCTCCATAGACCGGGAACTGTGCGCACAATTCCCGGACCTTCAGTCTTATGCGGTTCAGAACCGCTTCATCATCGGCATTGCGCAGGGCCTCATCCATCAGCTCTGCAATCCTGTCAACTTCCGCCGTACCCATGCCTCGTCCGGCGATAGCGGCGGTCCCCAGACGAAGACCACTGACCGCCCCGGGTGTGTCGGCATCGGTGGGTACAACATTGCGGTTGAGCACGATTCCCACCGATTCGAGCGTTTTCTCGGCAGCGGCACCGGTAATCCCCTTACCGGTGAAATCCACGAGCACCTGATGATTGTCAGTGCCGCCGGTGACGATCCGATAGCCCAACTCCTGCAGGCGGGCCGCCAGAGCCTCGGCCAGTTCCAGGGTGGTCAGCTGAAGCTGCCGAAATTCGTCAGTGTCGGCAATTTTGCAGATAACTGCCTTGGCTGCAATGAGATTAACCGCACTGGTGCCCTGACAGCCGGGAAACACCGCACGATTGATACCCCGTTCATACGCTTTGCGGGAAAGGATCATGCCGCCGCGGCCGCCCATCATGGTTTTGTAGCAGGTGAAAGTGACAAAATCGGCGTGGGGAACGGGGCTCGGGATAGCCTTTCCGGCCACCAGCCCCCCCAGATGGGCCATGTCCACCAGAAAATAGGCGGAGACCTCCTGTGCGATCTCTGCAATCGCTTGATAGTCGATAAGCCGGGGATAGGAACTTGCGCCGGCAACGATCATCCGTGGCCGAAAATCAAGCGCCTGTTCCCGGATCCGGTTGTAATCGATGCGCTCGGTCTCTCTGTCGACCGAGTAATGACGAAAATCAAAACACTTGCTGGTAATGGACGCCCGATGACCATGGGAAAGGTGGCCGCCATGTGGCAGGCTCATGGAGAGGATTTTATCCCCGACGTTCAGGACGCTGAAATAAACCGCCAGATTCGCGGATGTACCACTGTGGGGCTGGACATTGACCGCTTCCGCACCGAACAGAGCCTTGGCTCGTTCTATGGCCAGGTTTTCCACCGCATCGACGTGGATGCAGCCGGCATGGAAGCGTTTACCGGGATAGCCTTCGATGGTTTTGGTATTGAAAATCGACCCCAGGGTTTCCATGATGGACCGCCGGGAATGACTTTCAGCGGCAATGAGATTGATAGTATTCTCAATGCGAATTTCCTCTTTTACTGCCAGATCCGCAATAACCGGATCATCCTTCCTTAAAAACTGCATGAAACCCCTCTTCGATTTGTAGTATATCAGCGGCATGTTGCGGTCAACCGCATGATGTCGCTTTATCCGGCTCCGTATCACAAATGGCAATTTACCCCTTACTCTCTGAGCGCCGCCCTTGACTGTTTTTCGCCTGTGACCTGCCGCCCCGGCAGACCTTAAGCCAATCTGAAGTGCGGTCGCACGGAAAAGCAGGTGCACAGCACGGAATCGGCAAGCTTTCAAGGTCCCTCGGTGATGATGGAGGGTCACCCGCCAAGACGGTATTGGGTCGTTTCAGCAACATCGGTGCCAGACCTTTCCCGACAAACCTCACCTGCGGTGATCCGGGCCCTCAACTGGAGGCGTAACCTGTTTAAAATTATCGGCTATTTGCTTACCGCCTCTAAAAAATTTCCTGAGGAAAGGAAGGGGGGGAATGATCGCCCGTAAATTCTCAAATCCGAGAAACCGACCACCCCGAGCCTCCAAAAAGAACCCGCGCCACCCATAAACACGGGGAATTATCAAAAATGATAATATATTTTTGCAATTTATCGATTTTGAGAATTGTTTTATCCGGAAATTATGCAGCAAACGGGTTTCCATACCGGAAAAAGACCACCGCTCATTTATCAATCATGACAACCGTCTTCAGTCACAAGGCGCTTGACAGCACAAATTTTCAATGATGAAATCGGCGCTTCGGGCAGATGGTTGAAAAAAAATTCGGCTTCTGACCAGCTCTCAACATTAATAACTTCTGCAGATACAAAGAAGGTTCAGATGACAAAATTGCGGGCAATCCAGCAAACCGCTCAACATGTTGTCAGTGCGATTTCCGCTGCCATGGGGGTGGATGTGTGCATGATCGACACCAAATTTGAACTGGTGGCCACCAGCAAAACATTTCTCGAGAAAAGAGGCACGGATATCAACAAGCATTTTGTAACCGGTGTCATGAGCAAAGACGTATTTGTTCTGCCCAACCCCGGCGACAATAAACTGTGCATGGGATGCCGCTATGAGGGCAAATGCCCTGAAACCGCCGAAGTGCTTCGAACCATTCGATACAACCAGGAGGTGATCGGGGTTATCCTCATGGTTGCCTACACCCAGACACAAAAGGAAAACTTGCTCAACCATACCGCCGAACTACTCGAATTCATAGGCGAGATGGCAAACCTGTTGTGCAATGAAATTAAGCTCCAGGAAATCATCGAAGAAGAAAAGGTTCTCAGGAGCCACCTGGAGACCACGATAAATTTCGCCGACAACGGCATGATTACCATTGACGGACAAGGCATCATCACCCAGATCAATGACCGGGCGGCCGACATTCTCAACGTCACGAAGACATCGGTTTTAGGAACGGATCTGCAGACAATTTTACCCTTCCAATATTTCTCTCCCCTGATTCAGGAAAGCCAATCGATAAAGGGCAAAGAGATATTGACGGTGTCGCCTGAAAAAATCCACTGCATTATTTCCGGCAACCCGGTCATTGTGAAGGGAAAGATGGCCGGAGCCGTTATCAGCGTCCAGGATTTCAACCGGTTGCGATCGGATATATATGAATTCACCGAAAAGCAGATCGAGTATACCTTTGACGATATTTACGGAGAAAGTGACGTTATACGACAGATCAAGGCATACGCCAGGCAGATTGCCCCCTCCGAGTCAACCGTTTTGATCCAGGGGGAAAGCGGAACCGGAAAAGAACTTTTTGCACGGGCCATCCACAGCAGCAGCCGACGGGCCGCCTATCCCTTTGTTCCCATCAATTGTGCGGCAATTCCGGAAACCCTGCTGGAAAGTGAATTATTCGGATATGATGAGGGGGCTTTTTCCGGTGCAAAGAAAGGTGGCAAACCGGGGAAATTTGAGCTTGCCAACGGCGGCACGATTTTTCTCGATGAAATCGGCGATATGCCTTTGCATATGCAGGCCAAAATGCTGCGCGTTCTTCAGGCGCAGAGCATCGAACGGGTGGGGGGAGTCCGATCGATTCCCATCGATGTGAGGGTGATTGCGGCAACAAACCAGGATTTGGAACAGCTGGTAAAAGCAGGACAATTCAGAAGCGATCTGTTTTTCCGGCTCAATGTAATGCCCCTGCATGTTCCGCCCTTGCGAAACCGGAAAACAGACATCCTGATTCTGGCTCAATGCTTCCTGGCCAAATACAACAACAAGAACCGAAAAGACCTGGACGGATTGACCGGGGAAGCCTCGGATCTGCTGATGGCATATTACTGGCCGGGAAATGTGAGAGAGCTGGAAAATGCGATCGAATATGCTGTTAATGTTGAAAAAACGACCACAATACAGGCGACATCACTCCCTTCCAACATCTCCAATCGCGGCCGTATTCACTCCGAGAAAGCATTTCTTGCCGGACGGCTCAGGGAGTATGAAAAATTGATTATCAAGGAAACCCTCGCATCCTGCGGGAATAAAGGGAACGGGAAAAAGCTCGCCGCCAAAGAACTGGGAATCAGCGTACCAACGCTCTACAGGCGAATCAAAGAACTCGGCATTTAAACGCGCCGGGATCGGGCACGAAACCAATTGAGCAATGACCGCAAGGGATATTGAACGCTCCTTGGCGGCTTTGAAAATCTCCACCATGGAATTGATATGGGGTATGACAAAAAAGCACAATTCCGAAACCGGCAACACGCGAAACAAAAGCCCGGGCATACCGCGTGTCGAAGTGCCCGGGACGGTGTAAAAAACCGCCCGGGACATTCTCTGTAATTTGATGATAAATTTACATTTCAACGGCCGATCAGAGCCTCACGAAGCAGCTTCCAGGATCGTCACGCCGCAGGCCATTTCTTCTACCGAGATCACACCGCCGCCGTTCTCGACAAGACCGATCCGGGCACCGTCAACCTGACGGGGACCCGCCTCGCCCCGGAGTTGCGCAGCAATCTCGTAAATCATGGACAGGCCGGTGGCTCCGATGGGGTGCCCCTTGGAGACCAGTCCGCCGGATGTATTAATGGGAATCGCCCCATCCAGCATGGTCGCTCCCGATTCAATGAAGGCGCCACCCTCACCGACGGGACAGAATCCCATCATCTCCGCCTGGTAGATTTCACAGAAAGAGGTGGCATCATGCACCTCTGCCACATCGATGTCCTCCGGAGCGAGACCGGCCATCCGGTATGCCCGGTCAGCCGCCCACCGGGACAGACTCGGCTCGGCGATTGCCCGGTATTTTCCGGAGGACATGGCGCTGGCCCTGATCTTGACGGCGCGTTCACGCACCGACTGGGGAAGGCCCCTGTAAAATTTCTCCGAACACAGGATTGCCGCAGCAGCGCCATCACCAATGGGCGCACACATGCTTCGGGTCATGGGATAGCTGACCTCGTAATCCTCGAGCACCTTTTCCACCGGCACCTCGAACTGGTACTGGGCCTTTGGATTGAGTGATCCGTTGTAGTGATTTTTCGAGGCACCGACCGCAATCTGCCGCTGCGTCGTTCCCCATTTCCACATATGCCAGCAGGCCTGCATGGCATAGGTATCCATAAAAATCGTCCGGTTCGGACCAAAGACAAATTCCCGGCCGCACTCATCCGCCACTGCCTGATACTCCGCAATCAGCCGCGGCTTGTCCTCGCGGTCAATCCCGTGCTCAAATGCGGTCATGACCCGCTTCATGTCCTCATGATAGAATTTATCCATTCCAATGGCGAGAGACACATCCTGAAGGCCGCTCAAAATATCCTTCCACGCCAGATTCAATGCCATGGAACCCGACGCGCAGCCGCCTTCCACGTTGAATATGGGAACGCGCTCGGGAAACAGCCCCTCCTCCACCATGGGTGCGAACATGGCGTGCCCCCGGACCAGGTCCTGGTCCCAGATCACTCCCATCCCGCAGTTGGAGAAATATGCGCTTTCCAGCACGCCGCCATCGCTGAGCTGCGCATCATCCAGAACACCCAGCAATGCATCACGGGTGAGTTCCTTGCCCGATTTATCCGGCCACTTCTGAAATCTCGTTGAGTAAGCGCCAATAATGTATACGGTATCGATCATGATAGGCTCCACACGGGTTAGGGATAAGTTCTGGCCGCACCTTTGATAAAGGAAATGGTGTTGAGGGGATGGTCATCGCCTGAAGTCGATGCAAAACCGTTGATTAGTTGATCGGTCATCTTGCTTCTCCTTTTATTTTCAGGGCATACGTAGTGATCGATCCATACGGGGTTGGTGAACCCGGATTTCCAATGCCAATAAAACGCACGCATTTTTCAGATGGACATCAACCGTCTTTCTCTGCCCTGTTGTCATTTGGCGGCCAGTCTGAGTGCGGCATCCAGCCGGATGGTCTCACCGTTGAGCATTGGATTTTCGATAATCTGCTCAACGAGCATCGCATACTCTGCCGGGAATCCCAGCCTTTTGGGAAACGGCATCATCTGCCCGAGAGAAGCCTTGGCTTTCTCCGGCAAGCCGGCCAGCATGGGCGTCTCGAACAGACCGGGCGCGATGGTCATCACCCGTATCCCGTATTCGGCAAATTCCCGGGCCAGGGGCAATGTCATGCCGACAACGCCGGCCTTTGACGCGGAGTAAGCCGCCTGACCGATCTGTCCGTCAAAGGCCGCCACCGAGGCCGTATTGATCACCACCCCTTTTTCTCCATCGTCCGCGGGCGCGTTATGGAGCATCTTTTCCGCCGCCAGCCGCACAACGTTCATGGTGCCGACCAGGTTGATCTGAATCGTCCGATTGAACGCCTCGATGGGCATGACGCCCTTTTTCCCGATCACCTTCATGGGAGTTCCCACGCCGGCACAGTTCACCGCGGCATGAATCGCGCCAAAGCGCTCCACCGAGCCGTCAACGGCCCCCTGCACAGATTCGGAATCGGTGACATCGGTACGGAAAAATTCAACCGCCGCGCCGAGCTCTGCGGCAAGCGCCTGTCCCCTTTCGTCATCCAGATCGAAAATGGCCGCCCGGCCGCCTTTTTTGACAAGTTCTCTAACGCATGCTTCGCCCAGACCCGACGCGCCGCCGGTTACAACAGTCACGCAGTTGTTTATCTGCATCGTTTTTCTCCTCACTGCAGGTTCATGGATTTTGCTACGATTCCTTTCATGATCTCATTGGTGCCGGCAAAAATGGTCTGTATGCGGACATCCCGCCACATGCGGACGAGCGGGCACTCCTCCCGGGCGGCAACATCGCCGACCACCTCCAGGCAGCGGTTGGCAATCTGATTGGCCTTCTGCGACATCCAGAATTTGGCCATGGAGGTTTCGACAACGACCGCTTCCCTCCGGTTATGCGCCATGATCAGATCATTTAAAAATGCCGTGCCAACGCGCAGATCGGTCTCCATTTCCACCAGAGCAAACTGGATGGCCTGGGATGCTGCCAGAAGCTCTCCGCCACGGCTGTTTCTCCGGCAGAAATCACGGGTCCAGCTCATCATATACTTGGCAATCGCCATCGACCATATGGCAACGACCAGCCGTTCCTGCTGGAGCTTCTGCATCAGTTGAATGAAACCGCCGCCTTTTTCTCCCAGAAGGTTCTCCGCGGGAATCCGGCAGTTGGTGAAAAAAAGCTCGGCGGTATCCTGACTGCGCATGCCCATCTTTTCGATCCGTTGGCCCTTTTTAAATCCGGCGGTACCATCTTCTACCAGATACAGCGATATGGCGTTGTGGGGATTGGCAACGTTCGGGTTCCGGGCTGCCAACACGACCAGGTCACAGTGAATCCCGTTGGAGATGAACGTCTTGGCGCCATTGAGCACCACCTGCCCACCCTCTTCCACGGCGGTTGACGTCATGGATGCCAGGTCGCTGCCGGCATCCGGCTCGGTCATGGCAACAGCGGTGACAATGTCTCCGCTGACACAGCCAGGCAGGTATTTCTCCTTTTGTGCCGCAGAACCAAAGGTATCGATATAGGGGACCACCACATCGCTGTGCAGCTGCGCCATCAATCCGGTGTGATTGGTCCTGACCATTTCTTCGTTCACGATCACGGAATACAGGAAATCACCGCCGAGACCGCCGTATTCTCTGGGCACAGCGGTACAGAGAAATCCCTCCCTTCCCATCTTCCGCCAGATGTCCCGGGGGATCCGGTGGTCCGTTTCCCACCGGTCCACATGCGGGATCACCTCGGATTCGAGAAAATCGCGGAGTCTGCGGCGAAACGCGTTGTGTTCGTCGGTGTAAGGCAGTTGATTCATTGAATGCGACTCCTCATGATTTAAGTTTTCCGATGATCGAGTCCCCGATCTCATCGGTTAGCGTGTTTCCGTTCCCGCTGAGGACCTGGAGGGTTTTGGCATCGCGATAGCTGCGCTCAACGTCGTACTCGCTCGTGTATCCATAGCCGCCCAAAAGCTGGATCGCCTCGAAAGCGACACTCACCGCTGCCCGGGTGGCCGCCAGGTTGGCCATGGCCACCAGTCTGAAATCCGCCTTTTTTCCGTCAACCTGCAAGGCGGCCTGGTAGGTCAGGCAGCGCGCCTGCTCGATTTGAAGCGCCATCTCTGCCAATTTGTGCCGGGTAACCTGAAACCCGGCGATTTTCTTCCCGAACTGCTCCCGCTCCCTGACGTGAGCCAGCGCCCGGTCAAACGCGCCCTGCGCCGTTCCAAGAGCGAGGGCGGCCAGCAGCAGGCGAGATTCGGGAAGTATGCGGCTCGCCTGCTTGAGCCCCTGGTTCCGCCGGCCGATCAGGTTCACGAGGGGAACATGGACGCCGGCGAATTTAATCCGGGCCGCGCCCGTCATTCGCAGACCGAGCATTGGATGATCCTTTTCAACGGTAACACCCGGTTTGTCGGCCTCAACCACCAGCATACTGACTCCGCCAGACGGTTCGGCGAAAGTGGAGTTGCTGCACAGCACAAAGAAGATGTCTGCGGCTCTTCCGTTGATCACGCTGTCCAGTTCCCCATCGATTCGCCATAAAACGCCGGGCTCGCCATCTTCCATGCCGATCAGGGCGTCTTGCCCCACGGCATCCGGCTGGACCAGGGCAGCGCCCGTTCGCATTCGACCTTCAAGGATTTCGGGAAGCAGCTCCGTTTGTTGGGTTTCGCTGCCGAACCGGGCCAGCCAGTCTGCCGCCAGACCGGCCAGCATAATGGCCGCACCGGTTGTGGAATCTTTTCCGGCAAATGTTTCGGCGACCAGGACGTTCTCTAAACTGCCCATACCTCCGCCGCTGAACTTCTCGGGCATGTGGATCCCGATAAAACCCAGTTCGGCCGCTTTTCTCCATATCGTTTCCGGAAACTCCGCCCGTTTGTCGAACTCCCGGGCCGTATCCTTGTCAAATTCGCCCCTGGCAAATTCCAGAGCTGTTTTTTGAATTGCTTTCTGCGACGGGTTGAGCCGATAAGTCATTGTTCCCCCGTGGTTACAGGTTGTCGGAATCGGGCGAGACCCACACCGAGTGATCCACCATTCCGAACCGTTTCATTTCATGGATAAAGGACTGGGCCAAGCGGCTGCCCGACACGTTGACCGGGTCCGAAGTCCAGGCCAGTACAACCACCTGGCAGCCCTCTACCGTTGCATGACGATATCGCCTGATTGTCGCCAGACCGGAGATGTTCTGAACGGATTCAACCTGTTCAAGATAATCGCGGCACGCGCCGGACGCTTTTTGGCTGACGGTCTGAACTTTGATAATTTCCATCCATTTCATCGACAATTCCTTGATTTCACCGCATACCAGACAGATCGGCGGACTGATACACGGGTTATATTTCACCTTACGATTCAGCAAGAGATATGCCAGGCAACCCCAAAAACTACTTTATAAATCAAATCAGTTAGTTACAGTCAAATGTCAAAGTCAGGGGCTCCGCGCCATTGATTTTCTATCAAATGCGCAGTATTTATCTATCATTTAAGATAGAAAGCCTCAAAACGATCAAATTTAATAGAAATGCAATATCTTTAAAACAGCCAGGGGAGCCCAAAATGCCGGTGGATAAAAAAGACTTCTTCCGCAATGCAACCCTTAAAATCTGCGGCAGCCTGGACATCGAAAAGGCCCTGTGGCATTTCCTGCTGTACATCGAAAATTTTATGCCAGCCAGCCACGTGAGCCTTCACCTGTACGATCAGAATACCGGCATTGCCGAGATCATCGCCCATGCAACGCACCAGAATTACCGGGCACTATCGGTCAAACTCCCGTTGCCGGAAGAGGGACGGAAACAGGTCGAAGCGCAACGCTCGATCCGCATCCGGCGTTTGACAAAGGCCGGTGATGATGCCGTCGCAGCACTGCCGTCAAAGCACCTGGGTTGCCAGGATCTTGCAGCACTCATCATGGACCTGGTCATCGAGAAGGAGTTCCTCGGTGTCGTCGCGGTCCATGGCGATCCCGGACGCCATTTCAATCCCGAACACGGCCGGCTGCTGTCGCTCCTGAACGAACCCTTCTCCATCGCCCTTGCCAACAACATTCGGTTTCGGGAACTCCAGAAATTCCAGAGCATTCTGGTAGACAACAACCGCTACCTCCAGGATGAACTGCGACGAATATCCGGAGAGGTGGTGGTCGGCGCCGAATTCGGCCTGAGGGAAGTCATGGATATGGTCCGGCAGGTTGCCCCGCTGGACAGCCCGGTGCTGCTGCTCGGAGAAACCGGGGTTGGAAAAGAGTTGATTGCCAGCGCCATTCACAACCTGTCACCCCGGCGGGAAGGGCCGTTCATCAAAGTCAACTGCGGTGCGATTCCGGAATCGCTGATGGACAGCGAGTTGTTCGGCCATGAGAAAGGAGCTTTTACCGGGGCGATCTACCGGAAGCGCGGACGCTTTGAGCGGGCCAACGGAGGAACCATCTTCCTGGACGAGATCGGAGAACTCTCCCCGGAAGCGCAGGTCCGACTGCTGCGGGTTTTACAGGAAAAGGAAATCGAGAGGATCGGCGGCGCCGAAACCATTCCGGTTGATATCCGCGTGATTGCGGCAACCCATCGGGACCTGGATCAGATGATGGCCACCGGACGGTTCCGGAATGACATCTATTTTCGGCTGAAAGTGTTCCCCATAACTATTCCCCCGCTTCGCCGCCGGATCTCCGATATACCGGCCCTGGTCCAGCATTTTATTCAGAAGAAATGCCTTGAAATGAAAATGGAGCGGCTGCCGTCGCTGGCGCCGGGGGCCCTGGACCAGCTTCTGGCCTACCGGTGGCCGGGAAATGTCCGGGAGCTTGAAAACGCTGTGGAGCGGGAACTGATATTGAGCAGAGGTGAACGGCTCCTGTTCAGTGACATCGATGAAATGCGCACAAAGACTTCCCGTCCCATTTTCAACTCCATGTTCACCGGCGAAACGCCAAAGCAGGAAGAATCGATGAGCCTGGACCAGGCTATGGCCCGTCATATCGGCCGGGCACTGGCAATGGCCGGGGGAAAGGTGGAAGGAAAAGGCGGGGCGGCAGAATTTCTCGATATCAACCCCCGAACCCTGCGCCACAGGATGAAGAAACTGGGTGTACCCTTCGGCAGAGCGATGAAGAAAAAACGTTCCGCCCCAAGAGTTTGACCACCGCAAATGGATACAACAACAAATGGGTTAAGCTTGAGGAAAAATGAAAATGAAGTAGAACGTTACATTAAATAGTCCCTAAGAACCTGTTTGAAAGCTATGGGATTGAGGCGAAAATGTGTGGAATTTGAAGTAAATAGCCAAACTGCTTGCAAAAGACTTACGGCGATTTGAACTGTCCTCACGCATTTGCAGGCAATTCAACGGGTTCCAAACTGGCTCTTAGCAACCGCAAATAGTGTTGATAGGCCGATTCATTGAAATTAACGGATTTCTTATTCATAAATCCATGCAGGTATGGGGCGGTATGACATGAAACGTTGCTTTTGAGTGAAAGTTGAGAAATCAAATAACCGACGTCAAAATGGGGTTCATATTCCGGAAAAATCAGTTCCATTTTAATTTTGGGGCTCACACCCGAAAAATTTCTTATTTGCGATCCATAAAAGCAAATCGCTTCAGCGTTCGTTCGGATAGGCGTTTCGTCAGAAATCGCCCAGATAGCGGATGCCCCCACACTGAAGCCGATTAAAAGCAAATTATCCCTGCTGCGGGTAACCGCCTTCAGGACAATATCTTTATAGCGCTCGATGCCAACATGTCGCTGAAAATGGCTGTATGCCTCAGCTTCATCTTTGAATTCTCTATATTTCCCCCCGTACGGATCGACAATAACTCCCTCTCTTTCAGGTGAGGATAATTGCAGTGCAATATCTTCCAGTTCCAATGTTCTCCCGAAAATATCAGAGACTATGATCAATTCCATACACTATTGGTTCCCGTCCACCCCGGGGCAACTGGTCTGGCGCTGATCAAAAATTAACGCCATTGGAATAAAACGAATGCCGTTTACGATCTGTTCATCCTCGACAGCCTTGAAACCAATCTGCCGATATGCGGGAAAAGCATTTGGCGATGAATTCACTGTCATTCGCTTGAGCGTCGGCTCCCGTTCTGTGCATATCGCAATCGATTTTCTTAAAAGTGTTCTACCGATTCCTTGCCTCTGGTGAGATTTTCCAACAAAGAACATCGCCACATGGGTGTTTTCGCGCAGCTCAATAATACCGATGATTCCCCGCCCGGCTTCAGCGATCAAAACGAAATTCCCTGAAAGCAATCGTTCTGCCAGGGCATCCGCATTGGCAAATCGTCGGAACTCTTCAATTCCTTCCTGTGAGTAATGAGGAGCCACACATTCGGAAAAAACATCGATCACCAGATCAATAACCTGGGGTTCTTCTCCAGGTTTCATCAGGCGGTAAGATACAGTTGGTTTGTTATTCAACATTCGAGTTTGCCTGTATTTTACAAAAAAATTGAGGCGATCTGGACCGCTCTCACGTATTTGCAGCCAATTCACCGGTTTTCAAGCAGGCTCTTAAAAATACCTGACTCAGGCCAGCATGCCTGCCAGACGGTTTCGGATAAGAGCCTCGGCTTCGGACATGATCCGTTTGATGAGTTCATCACAGGTTGGAATATCATGGATCAACCCCGCCACCATGCCGCAGGACCAGGCACCGGCATCCATGGTACCTTCCATCATGATCTTCGGGTAAACCCCGGCCACCTCTTCGATAATATCCTCGAACGTAATGTTCTTCCCAAGGGATGCTTCTTTTTCCAGAAGGCGCTCAACAGCCGCGTTGTTCAAGACACGCTCGGTGTTCCTCAGGGGCCGCATGATGAGGCGAGTGTCCAGTTCCGTTGCCGCCACAATCGCTCGTTTTACATTCTCGTGGACGGGCGCTTCCTTTGTCGCGATAAAGCGCGTGCCCATATTGATGCCATCGGCTCCCAGCGCCAGGGAGGCGACCAGACTGCGGCCGTCCGCCATGCCGCCGGAGGCAACCATCGGGATTTTCAGTTCTTCCGCGGCCCGGGGCAGAAGGATCATGTTCGGGATGTCGTCCTCACCCGGATGACCGCCGCACTCAAACCCGTCTACCGATACCGCGTCGCATCCAATCGTCTCGGCTTTCAGGGCATGGCGAACCGACGTGCATTTGTGGATAACCATAATGCCCGCATCCTTAAGTCTCGGCAAATACTCCTGGGGATTGCGGCCTGCAGTCTCGACAATGGTCACACCGCCCTCGATGATCGCGCTGATATAGCCCGGATAATCCGGTGCACTGACGGTCGGCAGAAAGGTCAGGTTCACCCCGAACGGCTTGTCGGTCATCTTACGGCAACGAGCGATCTCATTTGCAAGGTCTGCAGGCGTTTTCTGCGTCAACCCCGTAATGATCCCAAGTCCTCCGGCATTGGAAACCGCAGCCGCCAGTTCAGCAAAAGCGACATAGTGCATGCCGCCTTGAATGATCGGGTGCTCAATATTGAAAAGCTCGGTTATTCGGGTTTTCATGAGTTGTCCCTCCACAAACGACCTTTCAGTTCAAAGCCAAGGGTCACGCCAATCGGCCCCTTCCTGCCTTTTTCCATCAGGCCGCGAAGAAAGTCAATCCCGGAGAGCTCTCTCGCCTCGGAAGCCATTTCGAAAGGGTCATCCCAACTGACAGTGCGGTTGTCCGTCATCATTCCTCCCGCTCGGAAATCTGCGATTTAAGGATATCTGAAGCCTCATAGTACCCCACGTTCTTTTGCCATATTCATATACGTTTCAAATTTCCATGGGGTATTCGCATTTTTCCCCGATGAATTCGTGTTCTTTTCTACAAATACAGGTCTGCACAACAATTTTTGACTGTTTTTTTGTCTGTTTCTTTGCAATGATCAGAAAATAGGTTTCGTTCAGGCCTTCGTCGGCGGGATGGAAATCCGAGCAATTCAACTTGATCAATCTCAACGAATTCATTGTATGGAGAATTTTGAATGAAAAACGATACCCACACTTCCGATGACTGGGTTAAGAGCTTGATTCGGGACTTTATCGCCACGTCCCCCCACAACACGATGCAAACCGAAACTGCCGAACCCGCCTGGGACGATGCGTTGGTGGGCTTTGCCTCCGGGGCAGATCCGATTTGGCAGCAGTACAAAGAGTATGTTGGCGCTTTCCACTGGACTCCCTGGGAGGTCTTCAACCAACACCGCCCGGAGGAAAATGTAAGCGCCGAGCAGCTGACCGTAATTTCGTGGATCTTGCCCCAACGAAAATTGGTCCGGAAGGCAAACCGAAAGGCCAGGAAATACCCATCCGAAGAGTGGGCCCGAATCAGGGTCTACGGAGAGAAGTTCAACGCCGCGTTGCGTCAACACGTGGTTAACACTCTGGAGCAGGCCGGACATCCGGCAATCGCGCCAATGCTTGCTCCCAACTGGACGATCGTCAAGTCGGAGCGCTTTTCGTATGCCTCGTCCTGGTCAGAGCGGCATGCCGCCCATGCGGCCGGCCTGGGCACCTTTGGTCTGTGTGACGGATTGATCACCGCCAAGGGTAAAGCATTGCGCGCAGGATCTGTCGTAGCCCAAATATCCATCAACCCCACTCCGCGACCGTATGCCAACCATCATGCCTATTGTCTCTTTTATGCAGAAGGGACTTGCGGAAAATGCATTGACCGCTGCCCGGCGCGTGCGATTACCGAGGCTGGCCACGACAAGGAAAAGTGCCGCCAGCATCTGGTCCGGTCCAAAGAATATGTCAAGAAAACCTATGGGTTTGAAGGATATGGATGCGGCCTGTGTCAAGTGGGCGTGCCATGCGAGGCAGGTATACCGGTTAAGGCCGCGCGGGAAGCGTTGGAGCGAGGCGAGTTACCGCCGCCGCCACCGCCTTTGGCCTGATGGCCCCTCTGTGATGGCGTATCGGTTGAGATGGTGGCAAGTTGGCGATGTACCAATACATTATAGTTGTTAACGTTTTTAACAAACCCCTCCAATACAGAGACCATATTCTCGAGATATTGGAGGGGCATCAGCCAAGTCTGATAGATGCACCGCTGATGAAATCGTATCGAAGTTGAAATATTCGTATTTCTATGCATATATGTCTCATATATATTTTAACGTTGTCCGCTATTCGCCTATAAGGATAATTTTCCGCCCCCGATCCAACGGGTTCCGACAATAGAGGACTCATGCGCCCCGGTCCTATCCCGATTGCCCCAATGCTAACTGGTTTAAGTCCCGGTTTAAAATTGGATGCATCCCGTCTGACTATGTCACGAAAATTCGACATCGAATTGATATATAATTGCGTTCACACCCTGTCAGCCGGGCGCACCGACGCCCTCCATTGCAAACTTTTCTGTGAATCCAAGGGCCGAGGAAAAATGCGATCCGTTTAATGATTCCGCGGATTTCAATCTGCAGCTTCGACACCAGAGTACCTTCCGGATAACGCGCCACTGTCAGCAAAAGCACCTGACCCTGCTCGGGGCCGCCCTCCACCGATTACCGATTCATTTAGTCCCATAAGTTTGTGATAGGAAGGAGAGCACGGACAGCATCAATTATCGTTCACTCCCTTCAGGGGTGAAACAGCAAAGGAGGATGACATGATTTTCCCTAAATTAACCAAAACTGCCGTTTGGGTTTCAGCCGTGGTGTTTGCCGTCTCTCTTTTGATCGCATTACCGGGAGCAATTGCCAGCGATGAGTGCAACCTGGCAGGTTGTGAAGATGACTGTACATTCACCACTGATTTTCAACTGGAGCGGTGCAGGTTCAGGGACAGGGGCATAAATCCCTATTTTATTCTCAGGCCCTGTTATCAATTGGTTCTTGAATCGGAGGAGGAAAAAGAGGTGATCACCGTCCTGCGGGACAGGGAATGGATCGATTTGGGCGATCGCCAGGTAAAAACCCGAGTGGTCGAAGAACGCGCATACGAACTCGACGAAGATGAATGGAAGTTGATCGAGATTTCACGGAATTTCTTTGCAATATGCAAACACACCAACGATGTTTACTACTTTGGCGAAGACTCAGCGGATTGTGAAGATGGCTTTGCCGACAATGAAAAAACGTGTGAAGATGGAAGCGATCCGGATACGGAGGGATCATGGCGTGTCGGGGAAAATGACGCACAGCCGGGTCTCATCATGCCGGGAACCTTCCTGCTGGGATCAAGATATTTCCAGGAGCAGTCACCCGAAGATGAAGCGGTGGATCGCGGAGAAAACGTGAGCATGGGATTAACGGTGGTGACTGACGCAGGCACATTCGAGGATTGCGTCGAGGTGATCGATACCAATCCGGCCGAGGGGGTCTGCAGTAGGGAAGATGGAGATTCGAAAAAATACTGCCCTGGAATCGGATTGGTCATGGACGAAGATCTTGAACTGACTGATTATGGCTTCGTGAGGTGTAATGCTCGTAACTGCGATGACCAGGACTGCGACGGCGATAATGACGATGAAAAGAGATCGATGTAGGGATAAGCAATATTCGGACACAGAAGGCATCGAAGAATTTTATCCCCGGCAACCGGGGATAGATTCGTCTGAAGCGGATATATTCATTATAGGGGCAAATCAAAACGAAACGTTGCGCCTGCCAGACTGCAATGGAATAAGGGCACTATCCAGCGGATAGTTATATCCCGGGTTCACCCGTTGAAGCAGAAAACAGGCACCGGCAACCACAGCAATTAACTGATTGACGCCAGGATCCCCGGAGGGGAATCATCGTATAGCCGGTGGCTTCAGCCACCGGTATGCCCCCCATTTTATAAGTCCTGAAGGGACGATGTACTCCCATTCACGGACAAAGATACCGTTCGTCATATTCCACCCGATTATCTATTTGACGATGCGGCCAGTAACACACCAAAGCCAATAAAAATTGACCCGCTTGTTCGATTGACGGCTTTAATCCTGCTTATTTATGGATAGATGCAATTTCTTTGGCGTAGCTTATCCGTTTTTCAAGGTCATATACCCTTCGCACAACCACTTCATTGGTAGTCGGCGACCCTGCAGCGTTAATGCTGAAGGCCAATAGTGTGCCAGTGGTTCTGGAGGCGGCAAGGTCTTGCACCAGGTTCAGCGCTCGAAGGCGTTCTTCGGTTGTGTATTTGACGTTTCCTCTCAGCGCCCGGTCGATATACGGTCTCAATTCCGGATTATTCCAGTCCGCTTCCGTTGGCATGGTGGCTATAAGCCCGCCGGCAATATCGTGAAGATGCTCCAGATGTTTACCCACGCTTGAGCGAATCGTGTTCAATCCCGAATTGGCGATCAGGGGATCCGGCATCCAGACTCCGCTGGGGTGTTGCAGGGCATTTGCTGCTGCCCCCAGAGCACACCCGTATCCGGTTTCGCCATTCATTATCATTCCGGTAATCTTATCGCGGATATGCGGGACCTTCATTCCCACTCCGTTAACATCCGCGGCAAGAGCTGCCGCACCGGCAAACAGATCGCAATGTCCGGCGCTGCATGCGCATTTTGATTGGCGGTGCAATGAGGAAAAATACATCGAAAGGCTGACCGCCTGTTCCCATTCACCGCACATGAAAATATTTTCCTCGGGGACAAAAACATTGTCAAAAATCGTTAACGCTTCAACCCCAAGAAACCGGGAGCTTAACGGGCTTTCCATGGAAACGTCCCGGGATGGACCTGGAGACGGCCGTGCGATCATCTTTATGCCCCTGGTATCGATGGGAAGGGCAAATGATACAGCAAAATCCGTATCCGCTTCCCCCAGCGCCCTGCAGGGGACGACGACCACATAATGCGCCCCCGGCCCCAGGGTCGTATGCAGCTTTGCGCCGCTGACAACAATTCCGTTTCTTTTTCTTTCAACGATTCGAAGATCGGTCGGCTCCGGCTGCTCTGAAGGGGACAACATGCGATCCCCTTTGGGGTCCATCATGCACCATGCAAAGGGAGGGCATCCGGTCTTATGGAGGTTTATGATGAAATTTTCATACCGACTCAGATAATCGGTGCCATGGGCTGCATCGATATCGTAAATCATGGCCCAGGTGACCGACAGCATGTTGGATCCGCACCCGGTGCAAATCCGCTGTCCACTGATTTCACGGGTCAGCTCCGATTTTACAAACAGGTCTTCTTTTTCCTGTTGAATGTGCGCGACAAGCCGCGTGATCTCCTCTCCGGATATTGGCGAGCGCAGGATGGTTCGATCCCTCATTTCGGGTTCCAGCATTAAATCATACCCCGATGCAATATGATTTACGGTCTGACGTAACAGGGGATGGGTGGCAACGTCATCAATCCGTTCCCCCCGGACATATATCTCCGGCGATAATTCCTTCAGGCTTTCCCGGTATTCTTCTCCTGTAAAGATGGCCATAGCTTCCCCTCAGCTTAAAATTTAATACTTGCAATATTGCCAATGAACTGATTTTTTCATACTGAATAAAAGGATTAAATTAAAGCAATAAAATTAAAGTATTAATATTTAATACCTTAAGCATAAGGATTTTACACCCGCAAAAAGGTAAGCAAATGAACCGTACTGCCAATTTGATCGAGACACTTAAAAAATACCTGAAAGCCAAGGGGATTACGTACAAACAATTGGCTGAGGAATTAAAACTCAGCGAGGCCAGTGTAAAGCGATTGTTCTCAAAACAGACGTTTTCATTAGCCCGGCTTGAAGAGGTGTGCCGGATCCTGGATATTGATTTTTACGATCTTGTCCTCATGGACAGGCATAGAACACATCATATGACAGACAGGTTGACGGCTGAACAAGAGCAGGCTCTGCTCAGCAATACCAAACTGAGTTTCTTTTTATATTTTCTGGTAAACGGATGGTCGGTTTCTCTGATAATTGAGGAATATGATTATTCGGAAGCCGAGGCATTCCGGATGCTGAGAAAACTGGAGAAGCTTGGCCTGCTCGAAATCCACCCGAACAACAGGGTTCGGCTGTTGATCTCTACAAATATATTCTGGCAGAACGATGGGGCACTCTGGGAGGCCCTGCATCAAACATTTATTGATGATTTCATGGACAGCTCATTTGACCGTCCAAATGAACGTCTTGTATTCAGCCCGGGGCAATTTACTGAAGCATCGTTGAATATCATTCGAAAAAAAATTAAAAACCTTGTCAAGGAGTATAATCAACTGGCTGAAATGGATTCCGCTCTCCCCATTGAAGATCGGTACAGCACCGGGTTGCTGATCGGATTTCGCCCCTGGGTATTTACAATGATCGCCGATCTTCGTCGACGTAAAAAAGAAGATTGAAATAAAAATTTGCGAGAAACGCTTTGGCCCCGAATGATGAACCCTACATCGACCAGATGCATCTATCAATTCTGTTTGATTCGATTCATCAATGCTTGAGATCCGTCCGGTCCAACCGGCAAGATTGTAGACGATTCCAAGAAATTGACAAAAACTAGGGATCCATTATAAGCTACTATTATAATCTATTTAAACAGTTAGTAAGCAAATACCTTGGTGATAGATTTGGATCACCTTTTTAAACTTCTTTTTTCACCATCAAAAAAGACCATGCCTATGAATAAAAAATTTCTTAATTGGTCAATTTATCATCCGTTTTCAGTCTTATTGTTAATTCTTATCCTGATATTAACGCCGCTTCTTATGAGCTGTGTAGCCCCACAAATTTATTCGAAAATCAACCATCAACAGCTGTCTTTATCCAATGGCCTCATGCAAAAAAACGGCATCTCCTTCATCACTCCATCGACGGTTACTGGCCAGGAAGAAGAAAAACAGGCGGTGGCCTTCACCTTTGTCGATGTTTTAAAACGAGAACGACCCGATTTAAGATTTGTGACCCTCCCCGAAACCCTCAACGCCGTTAACAGAGCAGGACTTGCTACAGAGTACCAGCTGATGTTTGCTGATTATAAAGACACCGGAATTTTCAACCGTGAGACGCTGCTGAAAATCGCCGATGTGACACAGACCAGATACATTGCACAATTGAAGCTTGCTGGTTTCAGCCAGGGCTCTACGAGTCGATTAGGTATTTTTGGTCTGCGATTGATAGCAACAAAACACGCTAAGCTAAGATTATTCTTTCAGATTTGGGATGCAAAAGATGGCGCCATAGCTTGGGAAGCTGTCCAGGAGTTGAATTGGGCAGAGGAAAAATTTGCAGAAGATACAATTGCACTGCAGACGGTCATTGAAAAGGCCGCAATAAATATTGCATCCAGGCTTCCCCAGTAATATGGACAGGCTTGAACCAGCCCTTTAATGGGTGCCCCCTATACATTATTTTCCGCATTCAACCAGTCGATAAGCATGTTAAAGTCAGGCTTATCAAGATACATGGGTAATTATGACCTTGTCATTTTATTCCATATTAACCGTCAGCGATTGAGTTCAAGAATGCGATCTTGCGAGAGGTCCCTATAATGGTTTGTTGGCCACTTTCTTCATTGCAGGGCCTGTTGCAAAGCCAAAATTCCAATAAAACGAAATGGCGTTTGTGTTGCCTGGATGTACCCAAATTTGAATGTCATCACAATGTGAATCACTCAGCCAATTCAGGGCATTTTCCATCAGCTTTTTGCCAAATCCCTTTCCTCGACATTCCATTAATACAAAAAGTGAGTCAATCTCCCCCTTGTTCGCATCATCAATACTGGTGAAGCAGTAGCCTACCGGGCTACTCTCTACCAGAGCAATTTGTATGAGGCTTTTGCCCTTGCCCTTTTCATAGAGTTGGCTGCACCGTTCTTCCCATGTGGTATCTCGACGCGGCTTTCCGCAAACCCCGTCCAGATCTTTATGCAAGGCATTCAGCTTGTCCCAAAGGGGTGCAATAAGATGCAGTTGATCCACTGAAATTGTTTCAATCATAATTGTCTGGAACTCTTTAATCACTTTTAACCCATCTTTGTACCTTAAAAAAATAAATCGTTTATTATTAGTAGGTTGTAAATAAAATCTTGATTGTATGGCACTACAAATTTCAATTTCATTCGATTACGCTCTTAATTGTCGGACCCGGATTACAAGACAAATTTAAAGCCTCATAGATCACTTTTTGTCTTTGCTCAGGGCGCGTGCTTTTTCTTATATGTACCGCAGTGCCATTCTGGCATTGCATCGTCACAGTTGCCCGATTATGTCCATTCAGCTGTTTTCTCAAATCGGACCAACTTGAATGAATTCCGCTCTTTTTCAATTGAAGTCGAATGGTATGAACCAAATGATAAGCCAGTAGAGTAATAAACAAATGGCCTGTTACTCTTCTTGTTTTTTGGTGGAAAACCGGGCGCAACCCCAACTCCGATTTCAAGCTTCGAAATACTGCTTCCAAGTCGGTAAGCATGGTGTAGGTCCGCCAGAGGGTCGATGCGTCCAAATCATCCCGATTCGTACGTAAACAATAGACTCCCGGATGAGAATCCGTTGTATCGGGGGACGGTGTTCGAATCCAGGTCACTTGGGTCGCGTTACCATTTTTTACGTCTTTTTTGACGGTGATTTGGTATTGCTTTGACGCTTTCGAATATTTTTGTTTGAGCCGCCCGATTCGTTCCATGACCTTGTCATATTTTTTCAGACAGCCCTTTTTATTCAGGCCGGCTCCCAACTTGCGCAATCCCTCTTCAAAACGTGAAGAAAAACGGTCTTGAATCGCTCTTTCCTTCTGCTCACGCAGAGACGAATGACAATAAAGTTCCACTTCTCCGGTTTGCTCGTTAATTACTTTTTGAACTTTGACCGTATGATCTCCATCTTTTTTTACTTCAACAGCTTCATCTTCCACAAATTCACGGTGCTGTTTTCGACTGACAACGAGGTAACGATATTGCCTTTCTATCAACCAGTTAAGGTTTTCGTCAGTAGCAATGCCGGCGTCCATTACAATGGTTGGTTTCTTCTTTTGAAACAACGGCTTTTGACCGTCATTAACCGAATGAGTCAGCAGTTTCTCCAGTCCCTCGATCATCGCTTTTAATGTTTTCGGTTCACTGGCATTGCCGGCAAAAATTTCGCTTGTTTGGGGAAAGCCGCTGCCGTCCAAAACCAATCCCAGAGTTACCAAGGGGCAATCTGAACGTTTTTCCTTTGATTTGCCGTGTGCTGCCAATTCATTGAATTTTCCGCTTCCCTCAAAATATGTATTGGTCAAATCATAGAGCGTAATGGTTTCTTCGAAATTAAATAGGCTGCGTTCGCGCTCATACAGATGCTGCTCCAAAGTTTTCTTGTGCTTAAGAAGTAGATCAGAAACATGATACATTCGCGTCAGACTCATGGCTTCATAATCATAACCGAGCAACTCACCCAGTCCCGTATGATTTTGCAGCCAATAGTGTGTGGCCAATTCGCTGTCAGGAGCGACCATGCGCCCGATAATTGTCCCTATCGCTGCGTTGAGTTGATGCTTGTTGAATCCCAAATTTTTCAGTTTATCATCCAACTTCAATTGCCGCAGGGCCTCGAGACTGACATGTTCAATGCCGACACTGCGGGGTCTCGTCATCTCAAGGCTGTTTAGGTCAACGCAGTGGTAGTCCGCTCGACCGGCTTTACAGCTTTTGGACTCATATGCGCCATCGCGGCGCTGAATGATCGATGCGGCATATTGCTGAGCAGCGGTTTCTATATTTTCAGGCAACCGAAACAGATTGGCTTGACCGGAGAGGATCTCCTCAATACGTTTAACCAAATCAGGCCATACTTCTCGGTCCAAAGAGAAATGTCGCCCCAGATTCAAAACGGTACGTTGGCGAACGCCTGTTTCGGTGCGAACAGATTCAACCAATCGATAGGTGTAGTAGGGTTCACCGCTTTTGCGACTTTTGATTGTCGTTCTACGAATATACATGTTCGTAGAATTCTATATGTCGATCGCCTTGTCAATAGGCATTCTGAAAATTATGGCACTACATCGGTCGATTTGAAGTCTGAAATTTTATAACTGGTTAATATTGCGACTAAAAAAAATTTGAATTTTGCCCAAAATGATGTTTTTGCCTCCTTTTTCCCTTAAAACCTACAAAGATGGGCCAAGTTCCAAACCTTAAGATTCTGCCTCTTATACATGCTGGATTCTGTCATTGCCTCAGAGGCATATTGGGAATTTATTTCAAACCGTATACCTGCCTTGGCGCAATATAGTTCGGAAATTTATCAATTAATTTCAGGCACATCATAGTGCACATATGGCACGCATCGATATAGTTCTGTTCGTGTTCGATACTGTGTTCCCTGGCTAATTGCGCCGGCCCCCCTCTCAGCAACGGGCCACTGATCGGATGGGCGTCAGGATCATACGCATTAACCAAATCGGCCAATGGCGTTTCCCACATGTTGCCCATGCTCAAACCTTGGCAGAGATGGACGTTGCCAAACGAATCGACATGAACTCGTTTCGGATGTCGTAGATCTTCAAACGGGCATTCACTGAAGTTTTCCCATGAACGCTCGGGCAACCCCTCCGTCAGTTTCTCTATTGCTCTGCCTCTCAGCTTTGGGCCGCCGGTGTAAACCGGTTTCCCTTTAACCGGTTCGTTGTCATTTTCAATCTCCGGTTTATTGATGGAAATCGAATTGACAGGTAGACCAATTTTTCGGGCGGCGGAAGAAGCGCGTTTTGCAGAATTCGCAATTTCATCTCCGTGATGAAAGGTGTCGTCGCTTACATCCAGAGTCGAGAGCCCTGAATCCTTAAGCGGGCGGAGCCAAAGCTCGGCATCTTCAACGGTGGTCGCCCAGTATGTATTGGTTTCCGTCGCCGTTTTGAATCCGTTGTTATTTGCCAATCTGATGGATTCACGTAAAAGGGGATAGAATAGAAACGGTTCGCCTCCCTCAAAACAAACCTCACGAATGGTCCCAATTTTCTGCGACTCCGATAGAACATCTTTCACTTGATTGATCGTAAACGTGCCTTTTGAGCCTGGGCTGCAGTACAAGAAACAATGATCACATTCAAAATTGCACAAGTAAGTTAATATGAAATGGATTCCTGTCAGCATAATTGTCCTTTCATCTTGAATTGGGTTCTATAACCAACAAAAAAGGAACGTTTGATTTTGCCCCCTCCCTCAATCCCTCTCCATCCTTCGCGGTATCCGCTATGGCTGACAGGCCACCAGGGGAGGGAAGCTTTTTTCTCCTCCAACTTGATGCTGAGCTTGACACAGGGGGATTTTAAAAAACGCGTAAGATACGCG
>ENA-ORCT01000321-ORCT01000321.1-marine-metagenome-genome-assembly--contig:-NODE-321-length-24335-cov-3.577954_pt1 | contig 24335 bp, 17 predicted proteins | sample MGYA00248632_ERZ508511 | MGnify/ENA primary metagenome ERZ508511 (study PRJEB26182, sample SAMN06268839) | marine metagenome | isolation source: Tt an P1-techrep anaerobic enrichment on pine from sediment...
GAGTCGGGCTCAATATTAAAATAAATGCGCGAGGCCGATTTGATTCCTACCGCCAAATTCAGAAAATCATACTTATTTAAATACATGGTCATGATTTCCTCCTTGGTATAACTCCGCTCAAGCTTAACGGCAATCACCCATTCTTTAAATTTTCGGAACACCAATTGAAGTTTGTTCTCGAAATCCTGCCGCGGGAAAAGCATTTTGGCCAACTGCTGGCTGATGGTGCTACCTCCTCCCGAGCTTTCATCGCCGGTCAGAACTCCCTTGGCCACGCGAAGCAAGCCCCGCAGGTCGATGCCGGAGTGACTGTAGAACCGAACATCTTCTGTAGCGACAAGGGCATCAATTAATTCGGGAGGCAAGTTTTCGTAATCTACATAGCTCCTGTTCTCTCTGAAGTAGCGACCCAAAACGACATGGTCGCGCGAAATGACGTCCGAAGCGAGCAAGCTTTGAGGGTTTTCCAACTCCCGGAAAGTAGGCATTTCGCCTAGTTTTCCTTTGGCGACAAAAAAGAAAAAAGCAACAACCGCCAAAACACCGGCAAAATAAATGGACCAAAACAGGTAAGCGTATTTTCTGAATTTATTTTTTTCTTTTTCCATGCGATGCGATAAGAAGTTTGGGCAAATATAACGAAAGGAATAAGAATATTATTTTTCGCCTTAGAAAACAAGCGGGGAAGTGAAAATCCTTTTTAACATCATCAGCTGGCCAAGAACGTGCGGATGCCAAACTTTTATTTTTTAAGCTGATTTTTCTCATCCAGCAAGCTATCAATGAGAGTCGAAGCGCAATAAAATAATCATTATCAAATAAATATGAAATCAAAAATATTCATCTAAAATTTGAAGATGGCCAAGCATTTTCTTTTATTTGCAGAAATTTTTAGAAAACAGGAGGTTTTATGCACGAGAATCTGGTCATTGTAGAGTCCCCGGCCAAAGCAAAAACAATCGAACGATTTTTAGGGAAGGATTATTTTGTTACATCCAGCATGGGGCATATCAGAGACCTCGAGAAAAAAGACTTTGGGATTGATATGGAAAACAACTATCAGCCCAAGTACATTGTCTCGCCCGATAAAAAGAAAATTGTGGCAGAGCTGAAGAAGCAGGCGAAGGAAGCAAAAATGGTTTGGATCGCATCGGATGAGGACCGCGAAGGAGAAGCCATTGCCTGGCATTTGAAAGAAGTGCTGAAACTAAAACCTGAAAAAACACGCCGGATTGTTTTTCACGAAATCACCAAAGAAGCCATTTTACAGGCTATTGCCAATCCGCGGCCCATTGATGAAAACCTGGTTAACGCCCAGCAGGCACGTCGCGTACTCGACCGCATTGTAGGTTTCGAAGTGTCGCCGGTGCTATGGAAGAAGGTTAAGCCTTCGCTATCTGCCGGGCGAGTTCAGTCAGTGGCTGTTCGCCTGATTGTAGAGCGCGAACGTGAGATTATGAACTTCGAGAGCAAGTCGAACTTTCGCGTGACGGCCGTTTTTCTGGTGCCCGACAAAAATGGGAATGCGGTTGAGCTGAAAGCCGATCTGAAAAAAAGATTCGATACCAAGGAAGAAGCGCAGGCGTTTCTTGAAAAATGCAAAACGGCTGAATTCAGTATTGCCGACATTGTAACCAAGCCCTCGAAAAGAACTCCGGCAGCGCCGTTCACCACCTCGACCTTACAGCAGGAAGCCAGTCGCAAACTCGGATTCTCGGTGTCGCAAACCATGTCGGTAGCTCAGCGTTTGTACGAAGCCGGTAAAATTACCTACATGCGTACCGATTCGGTCAACCTCTCGTCGCTGGCTATCAATACCGCAAAAAATAAGATTATTCAATCGCTTGGCGAAAAATACCATAAAGTACGTCAGTACAAAACCAAGTCAAAAGGAGCTCAGGAAGCACACGAAGCGATCCGTCCAAGTTACATCGATCAGGAAGAGGTGAGCGGTTCAAATCAGGAAAAACGCTTGTACGAACTGATCTGGAAACGAACTATTGCATCGCAAATGGCCGATGCCGAACTGGAACGAACCACGATTAATATATCCATATCAAACAGCCCGGAGTTGTTTCAGGCTACCGGCGAAGTGATCAAATTCGATGGTTTTTTGCGGGTTTACATGGAATCGACGGACAACGAAGACGAAGGAGAGGAAAATGCCAGTCTGCTTCCTCCGGTTAAAGAAAACCAGGTATTGCGTGCCGAACAGGTTGAAGCCACCGAGCGTTTTACCCAGCGTCCGCCGCGCTACACCGAAGCCAGTTTGGTAAAGAAGCTGGAAGAGCAAGGCATTGGCCGGCCATCGACCTATGCGCCAACAATTACCACCGTGCAAAATCGGGGTTACGTGGTGAAGGAAGATCGCCCGGGCGTTGAGCGCGAATTTGTTCACTTGAGTTTGGTCAATAATGAATTGAAAGAAGCCGTAAGAACCGAAATTACGGGAGCCGAGCGTTCAAAGCTTTTCCCGACAGATATCGGCATGGTGGTCAATGACTTTTTGATCAAGTATTTTGACAAAATTATGGACTACCGGTTTACCGCTAAAGTTGAGGTTGAATTTGACGAAATTGCTGACGGAAACCGCGTTTGGAGCGAGGTAATTGATGAATTCTACAAACCTTTTCATGACAATGTGGAAAATGCGCTCGAAGTTTCCGAGCGTACCAACGGGGAGCGTATTTTGGGAGACGATCCGAAAACAGGGAAGCCGGTGTCGGTAAAAATTGGCCGCTACGGCCCGCTGGCGCAGTTGGGTGAAACCACCGAAGAAGGTGAAAAACCGCAATTTGCCAGCCTTCGCAGTGGACAGCACCTGGAAACCATCACCCTCGAAGAAGCCCTGGATTTGTTTAAGCTTCCACGCGACTTGGGCGAGTATGAAGGTAAAAAAGTAAGCGTTGCCATTGGTCGTTTTGGACCCTATGTCAGGCACGATAACAAATTTGTTTCGCTCGAGAAAAATGTGGATGACCCCTATACGGTCAAGCTCGATCGCGCCATTGAGCTAATTGAAGCCAAGCGTGAAAAAGACCGCAAGGCCCTGATCAAGACCTTTGACGAAGAGCCGGAACTCCGCATCCTGAACGGACGGTGGGGACCCTACATCTCTTATAAAAAGAAGAACTATAAGATCGCCAAGGGAACCGAGGCAGAAAAACTTTCGCTCGAGGATTGTATGAAGATTATTGAAGAAGGTCCAAAACCGAAAAGGAAAAAGAAAAAATAATATCCAAAGGCAAACCACATAATGTTTGCCTTTTTTATTTATTTTCATCCAGGCAAAACTTGAAGTCAGCCATCTCTAAATCTTAACTTGCGTTGGTTTTAGAGGCAATAAACCGAAAAACAGCAATTAATTACAGCACCTTTGCGCATGGATACAAAGCTTTACCTGAAGCCCGTTGATTTTTCAAATTTTAAACTTGCTCCCTGGGCACAGTCAAAATTTAGCCTGGGAAAAATACTGGAGAAGAACCAGTTGAAACTTCCGCTCTCTAAAGCTGAAGTTGTGCTGATCGGCGTTGAAGAAGACCGAAATGCGGTCGTTAGGGGCAGTGCCAAAGCGCCCAATAAAATCAGGCAGCACCTGTACAATCTGAATCGCATTTCTCCCAGGTTCAAAATCCTTGACCTGGGCAATGTGAAAGTGGGCAAAACAGCTACTGATACTTACTTTGCGGTTCGCGACGTATGCAGTAGCTTGGTTGAACAGGGTAAAACGGTGATCGTGCTTGGAGGCAGCCAGGACTTAACATTCGGAATCACCAAAGCTTTCGAAGAAGGGCCGTTTAACCTGGTGAACGTCGATCCTAAGTTTGATCTAAAGAAGGGAGTAAAAAACATCAACTCTGAAACCTATCTGAATTTTATTGTCGAAAAACAGCCCAATCTTTATGCGCAAACCATCTTGGGTTATCAGAACTACTTTGTAGATGGACTTGAATTGGATCAGACATATGAGATTGGGGCAGAAGTGAAACGACTTGGTGAAATTCGTTACGATATGGGCAGCATTGAGCCTTATCTTCGCGATGCAGATGTCCTGAGTTTCGACATGAATGCGATCAGGCTTTTGGAGGCTCCGGGCCAGTACTTTGGTTCGCCTAATGGCCTATATGCAGAGGAGGCCTGTCAAATCGGCCACTATGCCGGCATGGCTGATCAGCTGAAAGTAGCTGGTTTTTTTAACTTGATTCCGCGAATGGATCATGATGATCTCAGCAGTAAGTTGATGGCGCAGGTGATCTGGCATTTTTTAGAAGGATTTTATTATAAGAAAAGTGAAATTCCCAATGGTGCGAATGAAAATTTCAACGAGTTTTTACTTGAAATTGACGACATCGACTTACCCCTCACATTTTACCAGAGTCAAAAAACAGGCCGGTGGTGGATGAAAATTACCGGAGAGGAAGACACGAAAGAGCAGATTATCTCTTGTACAGAGGAAGATTATCGTATGGCGGCACAGAACGAAATTCCAGACCGCTGGTGGCGGAACATTCGCAAACTAAATCGCTTGGCAAAATAAAAATCGACGGAATCCGTTGAAAAACATGATAAAACGTTTTTAATAATACAACAGGGAAGAATTATTATTTTCACTTACTTTGGCAAATAAATCAGGCAGTAATCGCCAATTTATGAAAAAAATATTTTACTTTTTATTTTTATCAATATTCGTTAACTTAGCCGCATATGGGCAGCAAGACCCTCAGTTCAGTTTCAATCGGGAAACTCAGTTGACGGTGAACCCGGGTTTTGCTGGAAGTAATGATGCAATAACTGGATTAATATTGAACAGATACCAATGGAGCGGCTTCGATGGAGCCCCCAAAACATTGTTATTCAGCGTGGAAACTACTGCGAACATATTTGGCGGAACAAGTGGGGTAGGATTAAATATCATCAGCGATGAGTTGGGTTTCTCCAAAAATACTTTGGTGAACTTAAACTATGCTTACCATATGACAACCAGTATCGGAGATCTCGGTATTGGTTCTTCTTTTGGCGTATTCAACAAATCAATCAACGGTGAGTGGATCACTGTTGGTCAGGATGGAATCACCGGTAACGGAAGCGGCGACAGATGGATTCCTCAAAGCGAGGTGAGCCAGCTAACTTTCGATGCTGGATTAGGTTTGTATTTGAAATCAAATGATTACTTTGCAGCCTTTTCCGTGACCCATATCAATCAGGGGGAAATTACCTATGGAGATGGCGGCGAATATTTTCCATTAATCAGGAGTTTCTATTTCTCAGGAGGATACAATATTACGCTTTCTAATCCGTTATTCGAGTTGCGACCGGCAGTTTTTGCCAAATCGGATTTGGCCAGTACGCAAGTCGATTTCACGGTTGATCTGGTGTATAAGGAAAGGTTTAAGGGCGGGCTCAGTTATCGGCTTGATGATGCAATTGCCATTTTAATTGGAGTTGAAATGCGTAGTGGCCTGAATATCGGCTTGGCCTATGATATCACAACCTCTGCTCTGGGGCGATATGGATATGGAACACAGGAAGTATTCCTGCGTTATGCTGTTGATTTTGGAAAGAGCAGATTAAAAAAATATAAAAGTATCCGATTTTTGTAAGCTAAACTTATGAAAGCAATACGCGTAGCTATGAAAAAAATATTTTCTTCAGGTTTTATTCTCGCAACAATTTTGGCTTTGTCCGGTTGCGGGAAATCCGGCGGCAACGGAGAGCTGACCGGAGTTCAGGGAAGGGGTAGATGGTTTGAACCAGCCCCCTATGGAATGACCTTTGTTCACCGTGGGAGCGTGAATATTGGCCCGAACGATCAAGATCCGGTCTGGTCATCGACACCAACCAAGACGGTGTCGGTTGATGCTTTTTGGATGGACGATACCGAAATCACCAACAATGAGTATCGGCAGTTCGTTAACTGGGTTCGCGACTCGATTGCCCGCACATTGGTCGGCGAACAATACCCGGAGTTCATGATCAGCGAGGACCGAAACGGGAACATTATCGATCCGCCGAGAATCAACTGGGATGAACGGTTGGAATGGGATGACCCCGACTACATGGAAGCCTTGGAGCCCATGTATATTCCAAGCAATGAGCGCTTTTTCGGCAAAAAGGAAATCGACTCCAGAAAACTTTTCTACACCTATTATTGGATAGACTATCAGCAGGCGGCCAAAGGTGCCAACCGATACAATTATGAGACTGAAAGCTACGAAGGAACCATAATTGACCAAGACGGAGAAGAACGGCCAATCGAAAATCGCTCGTCGTTTATCTTTAGCGAAACAGCCAACGTTTATCCCGACACCTTGGTTTGGATCCGTGATTATACTTACGCATACAATGAACCTTGGACAACCAAATATTTCTGGCATCCCGGGTTTGACGACTATCCGGTTGTTGGGGTTACCTGGCAGCAGGCCAAAGCCTTTTGCCACTGGAGAACCAAGCTGCACAACGACTATTTGACTAGTCACCGTGAGCCGGAGATCCAGGACTACCGGCTACCAACTGAGGTAGAATGGGAATATGCGGCGCGAGGCGACAAGGAGATTTCCATGTATCCTTGGGGCGGATATTACACGCGCGACGACGATGGCCGGTTCCTGGCCAATTTCAAACCTCTGCGTGGTAATTATGTCGAAGATAAAGGGTTGGTTACTCTGAAAGTTGGAAACTATGATCCCAATGGCTTCGGACTTTACGATATGTCAGGTAACGTTGCTGAATGGACTATTTCGGCCTATGATGAGTCGGCCTACATGTATGTCAATGACTTTAATCCAAATTTCGAATACAATGCCCGTCCCAACGACCCGCCGGTAATGAAGCGTAAAGTGATTCGCGGAGGTTCGTGGAAAGACATTGCCCCTTATTTACAAGTGTCAACGCGGAGTTTTGAATATCAAGACACTGCAAAATCATATATAGGATTTCGTTGCGTAAGATCCTCTTTTGGTAATGAATTTTAGTCAAACCTTAATTCTGAAGAAATGAACATCGGTGAAATAATACAAAGCAAACGTTGGAAAGTTTTTACAGGCTATGTTTATAACCTGGGTGCGTCAGTTGTCTTGTTGGGCGCATTGTTTAAGCTTCAGCACTGGCCCTATTCCGGACCAATCCTGATTATTGGTTTAACCACAGAAGCATTCATCTTTCTCATTTCAGCGTTTGAACCCCCCATGGAAATGCCTCATTGGGAGAAGGTTTATCCACAACTGAAAGAAGATTATGTGTTGGAGGAAGATCAATACATGGAAGAATCGAAAAATGGGTTTGGCGACTTATTTCAAAAAGCAGATATCTCTCCTGAGCTGATCAATAAGGTGACCAAAGGATTGACCGATTTGAGCAATACAGCCTCAAGCATTAGCGATATTACCACGGCAACCCTGGCAACGGATATGTATGTTAAAAATCTGACGACAGCTTCGGAGTCGATGAATACCTTTTCCGAAATCAGCAACCAAGCCAACCACCAAATCAACGAGTCAGTTGGTCATCTGGTGAATTCATACACAACAACAGCCAAAAATCTCTCGGAGAACGGCAATCAAATGCTTAATAAACTGGCTACTTCCGGTGAAGAATTCACGAATCAATTGACACAGGCGAGTAATAAGCTGGCCTCTTCGTACCAAAAAGTGGCTGGAACAATTGACTCAGGAATGGAAGAACTGAGCAAAAGCTCAGCCAACTATGGCGAAAACCTTTCCAAGCTGAACAAGAATCTCGAATCGCTCAATTTAACTTACGAGAGTCAGCTTAAAGAAACAAGCCAACAACTCCAGTCTTCTCAAAATTTCTTTAAGGAAATGGCGCAGATGAATGAAATGATTGCCTCATCAACAGAAGAAATAAAGAAGTATAAGAACAATGCCGAGGAGCTGAACAAACACCTGGAAGCCTTAAATTCAATTTATGGCAATATGCTGGGAGCAATGAACTATAAGAATAAATAAAAAACCGAAAGCTCATTAGCATATGGGAACCAAGAATTGTCCGGAAACTCCAAGACAGAAGATGATCAACATGATGTATTTAGTGCTGTTGGCAATGATGGCGCTAAATGTTGCATCTGAAGTGTTAGATGCCTTCCGAGTGGTTGATTCAAGTTTGATGCAAACACTCAAAAGTGTGGATTCCAAAAACAACCAGCTTTATGCCTCTTTTGCTCAGGCCTACGAAGAAAATCCGGCCAAAGTGCAGGAGTGGAAGGATAAAGCCGACCGGGTAAAAGCACTGACGGATGGTTTGACCAATAAAATTACGGATCTGAAAGAAGAAATTATTCTGAAATCCGGTGGAACAAATATAACAGAAGAAGGTGAATCGGTTAATTTAGGCGAAAAATCATTTATGGTCAACAGCAAAGGAGACACCATCGTCATTAAAAAGGATGATGAGTTGAATGTTCCTTCTGAAGTGATGATCAGGATGAAAAAGGCAGAAGACCTGAAGGCTGACATCAACGAACTGAAAAGTGCATTTCTTTCTTTTCTCGAAGAAGATTCGCCCATACGGAAAAGTATTGAACAGGAGTTGGATACCTCCGACCCCAAAGTGCGGTTGAAAGACGGTGCCGAAAGCAAAACCTGGGAAATTCAGCATTTCGATAACAAACCCTTGATTGCGGTAATTGCCTTACTGTCTAAAATACAGATCGACGTTCAGAATGCCGAATCCAATATTTTGACTTACCTCTACAGCCAAATTGATGCCAGCTCATTTAAATTCAACAAGCTCGGCGCACGCGTCATTGCCAAGACGTCGTATGTGCTCGAAGGTGATGTTTACCGGGCCGAAGTGTTTTTGGCGGCAGAAGATACAACACAACAGCCGATCATTTTGGTAAATGAACGGCCTCTGAATATTGTTGACGGAAAAGGAATATACGAAGTTCCTGCTACTTCTCCCGGAACATACAAATGGGGTGGAATCATTAAATACAAGACTCCTGAAGGCGGCTTTAATTCATATCCGTTTGAAGAAGAGTATATTGTGAGTGAGCCTTCGGTAACCATCTCGCCTACCAAGATGAACGTGTTCTACATGGGGGTACCCAATCCGGTGAGTGTGTCTGTTCCCGGAGTTCCTTCCGAAGATTTGGAAGTAAACGTGACCAATGGAAAAATTCAGCGAGACGGGAAAGATTACCTGGTTTTTCCAACAGCGGAAGATATTAACGGGCGTAACACGAAGGTGACCGTGAATGCAAATATTGGAGGACAAAAGCGTTCAATGGGCTCCATGGTCTTTCGTGTAAAACGAGTACCAGATCCTGTGGCAACCATTGCCGGGCAAGCCGGTGGCGTCATCCGAAAAGAAGATCTTCTGGCGGAAGCTGGAATTTTTGCCGCTTTAATCGATTTTGATTTTGACCTCAAGTTTACGGTGACCCAGTTCGACGTTACCTTTACCGGTGCCGGAGGATACACGAATACCTGGTCGTCCAATTCAAATCGATTTACTGCCGATCAAACCCGACAGTTTAATGGACTGACACCGGGTAGTATTATTTATATTGATAACATTATGGCTCGTGGAGACGATGGGACCAACAGACCATTATCGCCAATTAGCTTTAAAATAAGGTAAAACATGAAAAAGTTTTTGATAGGGATAGGAATTGTTTGCGGAGCATTTTGCTTTTCAGCAAAAGAAACGCAGGCTCAGGTAATAGATGGCGCCTTTAAACGGACCAATATCGAAAACAGAAAACCCATGGCTTTTGCGCCAATCCGGGAAGCCGATGTGATGTGGTCAAAGAAGATTTGGCGAATTATTGACCTGAGGGAGAAAATGAATCAGGTTCTGTATTTCCCAACCACCAATATGGATGGGCGAACTAACCTGATTAACCTGTTTTTGCAGGGAATAGAAAATGGTCAGCTTACTGCCTACGATGCCCGGACAGATGATGAATTTAAAGTCCCAATGACTTTTGAACAGGTAAAAGAAGCTTTTGGAGCAACCACCCGCACACGTCAGGTTCGCAACCTGGAAACAGGGGAAATGGAAACCAAAGAGATTGTTGGCGAAATTCGTGCGGAAGAAGTTAAACAGTTTATGGTGAAGGAAGAATGGTTTTTCGACAAACAAACTTCAACGCTAAATACGCGCATCATTGGTATTTGCCCTATTCAGGAGTACTACCGCGACGAAGATATTAACCGGCAAAACGTGCAACGCCGCCAGGCATTCTGGATTTATTATCCTGAAGCTCGCGACTTGTTGGCAACACATTCCGTGATCAACCCAAACAACACCGCTCAGAGTATGTCTTTTGACGATTTGTTTATCAAACGAAAATTCAATAGCTACGTGGTTCGGGAGTCAAATGTATATAATAACCGGGCCATTAGCCAATACTTGAGTGGGCGCGATGCCATGTTGGAGTCTAAGCGAATTGAGGCTGAGATTTTCAACTTCGAGCAGGATTTGTGGGAATATTAAAAAAATAGGTGTGAAAGAACAAATGCCTTATGAGCTGGTCTCGTAAGGCTTTTTTCGATTCATCCCGGGCAATATTAGATTTTCAGGAAACGTTAACTCAAAGCAGTCCTTTTCGGTAACAGCAAATGAGCAAAAGCTTCTTCATATTGGTTTTCCTGGCTTTGATTCTTCTCGTGTCATGCAAAAAAGATCAGACCCTGAGCTACCTTTATCCCGAGGACTCCAGACCGTTTTATGAGCCCACGCCCTTTGGCATGTCGTACATTGACCGCGGAAGCTATGTGATGGGAGCAGAGGACGATGAGTTACAAGGGTTTAATACAACAACCAAGCGGGTTTCGGTCGAAGCCTTTTGGATGGATAATACCGAAATTACCAATAACGAGTACCGCCAATTTGTGTATTGGGTTCGGGACTCCATTGCGCGGACACTGCTTGCCGAAACTTACCCGGAGTTTATGCTGACGGAAGACGACCAGGGAAATTTTTATGAAACGCCATATTTGAACTGGCGCGATCCCATTGAATGGAGAAATCCGGATTTCCAACTGGCGCTCGAAGAATTATACATTCCGGAGGAGGAGCGCACGTATTTTTCAAAATCCATTGATACCCGGAAATTCATCTATCGCTACCAATGGATCGATTACAAGCAGGCAGCGAAAAGGAAGAATCGCTATAATTACGAAACGCAGTCATACGAAGGAACAGTTATTAATGCTGAAGGGAAAGAAGTCCCGATAGAAAACCGATCTTCATTCATTTTCAATGAGCATGTCCCGATTTATCCGGACACCCTGTGTTGGATTCGCGATTACACCTACGCCTATAATGAACCGCTTACCAAAAATTATTTTTCACACGTTGGGTTTGACGACTATCCGGTAGTTGGTGTAAACTGGCACCAGGCCAAAGCCTTTTGTCATTGGCGTACCGAAATGCAGAATAACTACCAGACGCTTTTGTCAGAACCGACAACGCATGCTTATCGCTTGCCAACCGAAGCGGAGTGGGAATACGCAGCACGAGGAGGTCACGAACGAACTTTGTACAGCTGGGGAAGCTACTATACCCGAAACATCATGGGGTGTTTCAAAGCAAATTTTAAACCTCGCCGAGGCAATTATGTCGCCGACAGTGAGTCGAGTACAACAACCATGAAAGTTGGCAGTTTCGATCCCAACGACTATGCCCTTTACGACATGGCCGGAAACGTAGCCGAATGGACCAGCACTGCTTTTAACGAATCGGCCTACGAACAGATCAATGATTTTAACCCTTCGTTCGAGTACAATTCTTTACCGGATGATGCTCCGGCAATGAAAAGAAAAGTGATCCGGGGAGGATCGTGGAAAGATGTTGCCTACTACATTCGCAACTCAACACGCAGCTTTGAGTATGAAGATACCACCAAGTCATACATCGGGTTTCGCTGCGTTCGAACCTCTTTTAAAGATGAGTTCAGGCAATAAAAAGAGCTTTTTCAATGTTGAAAAAGCTCTTTTTTATACGGGTTGTTTCTGCTTTTAAACGAATTCTGCCCCTTTCACCATCTTTACATCGCTAACGAATTGACGAATTTGCTGCTCATCTTCCTTTTTGCAGATCAGCAAAGTATTGTCTGACTCTACAACAATGTACCCGTCGAGACCCCGCAACACCGCCACCTTGTCGCGAGGCAGGTCCACAATGCAATTTCGGGTTTGATAGGTAAATATATCGCCTCCCTTGATGGAATTATTGAATTCATCTTTCGAGCTGTTTTCGTATAATGATCCCCAGGTGCCTAAATCGCTCCAACCGATATCGGCACAAAGCACGTGCACGTTTTCGGCCTTTTCCATAATCCCGTAGTCAAGCGAAATATTCTGGCATTCAGAATAGGTTTTATTTATAAAATGCACTTCGTCATCAGTTCCATAAAGCTTCTCACCTTTGCGGAACAGGTTGGAGACATCATCCAGATGCTGATCGAAAGCAGAAAGAATACTCTTTAGCGACCAAATGAAGATTCCCGAATTCCAGAAAAATTCGCCACTCGACACAAAGATCTCCGCCATTTCCAGGTTGGGCTTCTCTGTAAATGTCTTTACCTTAAAAAGGTTAGTGAAATCCTTATATTTCGATTTTCCATTCACCTGAATGTATCCGTAGCCGGTTTCCGGGCGGCTGGGCTTAATTCCGAGGGTAACCAATACGTCATTGCTGGCCGCAAAGTCAATTCCTTTCTCGATCTCCCGAAGGAACTCATTCTCTTTTAAAATCAGATGATCTGACGGGGCAACGATGATGTTGGCTTCGGGATTAACACTTTTAATTTTGTAGCTGGCATAGGCTACGCAAGGAGCGGTATTTCGGCGCAGCGGTTCCAGCAAAACCTGCTCTTCACTTAGCTCCGGGAGTTGCTCCAGAACCAAGTCTTTATAATTGACACTGGTGACAACATAAAAATTTTCAACGGGACAAACTTTCTTGAAGCGGTCATATGTCATTTGGATGAAGGTACGTCCTGTTCCCAAGATATCTAAGAACTGTTTGGGCATCGAGCTTTTACTCATCGGCCAAAAACGGCTCCCAATTCCGCCGGCCATTATAATACAAAAGTTATTATTCATTTATTCTTTTTTTTGAAGTCGTGTTATCAAATATACCTATTTTACCTTTAAATTATGCCCCGTTTTCCGGATTCCTGAAAATGAATCAGTGGCTTTTAATATTTCAAACGGGCAAATGTGCTTTTTCATATCAGCATGGTGAATAATCCGTGATTAATTTTTTTTTTGCATCTTCCTCTGGCTATTGGGGTTTACTTTTACTATCATTGTTTGCACAACCTGACGGCACCCTTTAGAAGAGAAACTTTTTTATGAGATTCGTTTCTATCCGATTATTTGTAACTTTATGCTAAAGTATTGCTATGAAACTTTTTTTTCACGTCGGACGCTATTCTTCACTGTTAGCCCGGGCTTTTTCCAGGCCGGAAAAACATCGCATTTATTTGCGAAAGTTGTTTGTTGAAATTGAACAGCTTGGACTGGATTCGGTTGGTATTGTTGCGATTATTTCAATATTCATGGGTGGTATTATTACCCTGCAAGTGGCTTACAATATGTCTAATCCACTGTTTCCAAGCTACCTGATTGGATTGGGCAACCGGGATACCTTGATTTTGGAATTTTCTTCCACCATCATGGCCTTGATTATGGCTGGTAAAATAGGTTCCAACATTACCTCCGAAATTGGGAGTATGCGGGTGACTGAGCAAATTGATTCGCTTGAGATTATGGGCATCAATTCGGCCAGTTATTTAATTCTGCCCAAAACAGTTGCCGTTGTTTTTATCTTTCCCTTTCTTTTTGTGCTGAGCGTATTTTTTGGATTGATTGGCGGATTAATTGTTGGTCCCGCGGTTGGTGCCGTATCCGCACCTGATTACATCAATGGGATTCAGTACCTGTTTACCCCGTATTACGTGACTTTTTCGATGATAAAGACGCTTTTTTTTGGATTCCTCGTGGCGACTGTACCTGCCTATTTTGGTTATTTTGTCGATGGTGGAGCCTTTGAAGTGGGGGCGGCGAGTACAAGGGCGGTCGTCAATACCAACATTTTGATCCTGGTTTTCGATTTGATTTTAACGCAACTCTTATTCTAATGATTACAATTCAGAACATCAGTAAATCGTTTGAAGACAACCTGGTACTGAAAGGTGTTTCAACTGTGTTTGAACCTGGGAAAACCAACCTGATTATTGGGAGAAGTGGAAGCGGGAAAACGGTTTTGCTGAAATCGATTGTCGGCTTGCACACTGTGGATAAGGGACAAATCTTTTATGACGATCGCAATTTCACTCAAATGAATCACAAGCTTAGAAAAAAGTTGCGGCAGGAAATGGGGATGGTCTTTCAGGGTGGAGCTTTGTTTGATTCATTTTCAGTGGAAGAAAATGTACGGTTTCCCCTCGATATGTTTACCAATAAAAGTTTGAAGGAAAAGCAGGAAAGGGTTGACTTCTGTCTTGACCGTGTCAATATAGCGCGTGCGCACAAATTATATCCGGCCGAAATTTCGGGCGGAATGCAAAAGCGGGTGGCCATTGCCCGCGCCATTGTTATGAATCCGAAGTACCTGTTTTGTGACGAGCCAAACTCAGGACTGGATCCGGAAACCTCGCTGGTGATCGATGAGCTGGTTCATGAATTGACTGTTGATTTTAACATGACCACTGTGATTAATACACACGATATGAACTCGGTGATGGAAATCGGCGACAAGATTTTATTTATTAGCGAAGGAGTGAAAACATGGGAAGGTACCAAGGAGGAAATTCTTCACGCGGAGAATAAGAAACTGCAGGAGTTTGTCTTTGCCAACAAAACGTATCGTGAAATTCGCGATGTGAAAATTGAGAAAGAGAACTGATGCCATAAGTTTGCTTTTTCATCAAATCGTTTCAATGTTCGGCCCTGCGTTAACGCTGCAATAATCTGCTGTTTGGTCAACTATCCCCGCGGAGCCAATGTAATGACGGGTATAATCATCTCTTCGAGCGAAATCCCCCCGTGCTGGTAAGTGTCGCGATAATATTGTACGTAGTGATTGTAGTTATTGGGGTAGGCAAAAAAATCGTCATTTAGGGCAAAGATAAAGCTGGAGCTTACATTTCTCCCGGGCAAATAGGCTTTTTCAGGGCTTGTAATTTCAAATACCTGCTTATGGTTGTAGTTTAAATTGCGGCCCAGTTTGTAGCGGAGATTGGTATTGGTTTCGCGGTCGCCAATTACTTTTATTGCATTTTCTACGCGAATGGTGCCGTGATCAGTCGTCAGAATTACCTTTACCTTGTTTTCTGCCAGCGCCTTTAACAATTCAAACAGCGAAGAATGATTGAACCAGCTCAGGGTGAGCGAACGATAGGCTTTTTCGTCGCTGGCCAGCTCTTTCATCATATCCATCTCCGTGCGTGCATGCGACATGACATCAACGAAGTTAAAAACCATGACTGACAAGTCGTTTTGCATGATGTTGGCCAGGCTGTCGCTTAATTTTTTCCCCGAACGCCAATTCGTGATTTTCTCAAAATTTAATCGTTCGCTTCTGCCCCGACGTTTCATCTGGGTCTGCATCAGTTCAAATTCGTGAATATTTTTGTTTCCCTCATTATCATCATCTTCCCAGTATTCCGGGTGCAAGCGCGCAATCTCCAGGGGCATTAGGCCAGCAAAAATCGCGTTGCGGGCATACATGGTTGCCGTTGGCAATATGCTGCAATACAGATCCTCTTCTTCCGTGAGGTAATATTGATTGAGCACCGAGTTTAATAGTCGAAACTGATCGTAACGCAAATTGTCAATCACCAGAACCAGTACTTTGTGTCCTTTGTCCAAATGTGGAAAAACCTTGGATTTAAAAATATCGGGTGACAGTAGCGGGCGGTCCTCGCATCCCTTTTCAAACCAGCTGAGGTAATTATTCTTGATGTAGCGGCTAAACGCTTTGTTCGCTTCAGCTTTCTGCATTTTCAGCACCTCGTCCATCGTACTGTCTTGTGAAGCTGCCAACTCAAGTTCCCAAAATACCAGTTTTCGGTAAACCTCAGTCCAGTCTTTCCAGTCCAGGCGTTCATTCAGTCGCATGCCAATTCTTGAAAACTCACTTTGATAGGCCGAAGTGGTTTTCCGGGTAACCAATTCTTCCTGTCCAACATTCTTTTTGATGGAGAGTAAGATTTGTTTCGGATTGACCGGCTTAATCAGGTAATCAGCCATTTTAGAACCAATTGCCTGATCCATGATATCTTCTTCCTCGCTCTTGGTAATCATGACTACCGGAACGTTCGGATTGATTTCCTTGATTGTATTCAGCGTTTCCAACCCGGTCAGGCCGGGCATGTTTTCATCCAGAAAAATAATATCGAAATGGTGATCACGAACCAAATCTATTGCGTCAGACCCGTTATTGGCAGTTGTTACGTCGTAACCTTTCTGTTCCAAAAATAGGATGTGTGCCCGCAATAAATCAATCTCATCGTCGGTCCAAAGTATCCGTATTGTTTTCATGCTTTCCGTTGTTACTTTAAGGTGTTTCCTATACAAACAAAAAATATTCCTGAAAGGGTATGCTCTTAACAAAGTTTAACGCGACTACCGGTTCAAATAGCTGGCTTTGTATAGTTCGAGGTATTCATCAATGTCTTTGGTACGCATCAGGATATCATAGTTGGCCGGCGAAATGACAAAGTTACGATAGTTTAACTCCATCAGGGGTTGGTAAACCTGCTGATTTTGAACCACACCTCTGAGGTAGTTCATCCCCGCCTCGCGATCGTCAATTCCTGAAACTTTTAGCAACAGGCGTTCAGCATCGAACTCAAGTGTTTCGACCGACAGACTTTTGCCGGGAAATCGCTGTTCATGATGAGCTTCGATCGCGGTTTCAACCGCAGTAGGATCGATACCCGTCTTAGGTATGATGAGTATGAAAAATTGCTCTCCTGCAATGTCCGGGTTATATGGGCCGTTGTAGGCCGGTTGTGATGGTTCGGGAGCTAATTCCTGTACCGGAGGATTTGGCTGCGTTGGACTGGCAGAACCGTCTGTTTGTGCAAAATTGCCGCTAATATAATAGTCGCGGAAAAAATCGACATATTCGGGGACGCTGCTTTCAGCAATCATTTTTTCAAGGTTGGCATCGGTGATGATGAAATTCCGGTAGGTTCTGGTCTCCAGATCTTTGTAAAGGCTCCGGTTGGCTACTGCCGCGCCAAAATAGCCCATGGCGGGGCGAATGCCACTGATCGATTTGACAACCATCAACTGGTAGTTGCCGAATTTCCGCTGTTCAATCGACAAGTTAAGATCGGCAAATTTCGATCGATTGTAGTTTGAAAATTCAGAGACCAGGGTGCGCATATTAAAGTCGGTATCTTCGACTGCGATTACAAAGTTTTGAGTGACTTCGGTGTCGCGTGAAAAAACACCTTGTGTTTCATCGGGCTTTACCACCACAAACGAGCCCCGTTCTTCCAGTTCTTCATCTTCAGCTCGTAGCCGGGCCATTAATTCTTCCGGATCATCCAGGGCATCAGATGGAAAATCGTTGGTAATGAATCGGCTGTAGTTTTTTACAAAGTATTTCAGGTACTCCAGGTAGCTCTTGTCCGACAGAACCTCGCGATAGTTGTACGACGATGCCACAAAATTGACATATTGTACGTCACCCAGCGACTGAAACACTTCGCGTTGCCGGATGATGGAGCGGAAATAAATCAGACTTTGTTCCTTGTCAGGCAACGAACGCACAACAACCAGCTGGGTTTCAGGATTAAGGTTCTCGCTCTCAATATCAAAATCCATCCGGGTATAGTGGTCAATGTTGTAGTTGGCAATGTCAAATTTTAAGCGGTTCAGATCGACATTGGCACTACGCGGAAAGGCGATCACGAAGTAATGCAGCAGTTCATTGTCATAGGAAAATTTGCCGCCAAACTCGTCGTTGGCAGCTTGATTTTCAGGGAGTAGCTCGTCGTTCTCGATTTGGTCATTCAAATAGCCGATTTCGACCAGCTTCTGATAATCAGCCAGGGTGCTGTCTTCAATCAGTTTTAACACTTCCCGGGCCAGCGGTACCGTTCCGCTTTCCGGATAGGCCTGGATGTGGGCGTTCAGCTTTTGCCCAAACCGGGTCCAGTCGGATTGAACACCTTCCGCTATTGTTTCGATAAAAGAAATCTTTGGCAAGAGTAAAGTATCCGGTTCCAGCCCTCTGATTTGCTGAATATAGCCGTCGGCAGCCTGATAATTTCCCTGCTGGTAGTTATAAAAAGCTTGTTGATACAGGTTGTTTATACTGTCCTGACGAGCCTCCAGTTCAATAAAGAAATTCGGATTGACCAGGTACCGGGCGTATTTGCTTTCGGGATAATTTGAAACAATCAGGTTCTTGTAATAGTCTGATCGTTGCTGGTTGCCCAACTTTTTGTACAGATCCCACAATTCGAAATAGCTGGCGAGCTGGTATTGGTTGGGATCATATCTTTTTAACAGTTCCTCATACTGCTCAATGGCACGTTCATAGTTTTCAAAATCCTGTTTGAAAATCCGTCCGGCATTGAACAAGGCGTCACGGATTTGCTGATGCGATTCGGCCATATCTTCTTCCGTCAGCGGTACATCCTGCAAGTAGTATTCGCGTTCCATCGGATCGTCTATTCGTATTTCGCTGCTGTCGATGCCAGCTTCCAACTGCTCCAACTCTTCCAGGTCAAACTGCGAAGCGGAATTCTTATTGCTGCGCCTCCAGTCATCTTCCAGCTTTCGCTGCCCCCAAATTTGTTGAAATTCAACCTTGCCGTAAGCCACGGTTGTGGGATTGTAAAAATACCAGCCGCTTCCTTGCTGGTTGCGGGTTAAGCCCATACGCGACTGGTTCATCCTGAAAAAATTGCGATCACTCATTTCCTGGTTGGCCAGCTGCTGTTGTCGCTGTTCTTCAGCACGTGCCTCATTAATCCATTGGGACACGAGCGCATTACGTTCCGGTTCACTTAATGCGGCAATGCGTTGTAAGCTGTCTTCCCGCACCACCGTGCGTAAATTATCAGTCAGGCGTGTCAAACTATTGTACCGTTCTACTATTGACTCGTAACGGGGGTAGGTTTCGTCAATAACAACCATGGCGCTGTCGTAATAGCTCTGGGAATTCATGTATTGATTTTGCTCAAAATAGATGTCGGCCAGCGTCAGGCAGGACAAGGCTCGTTGAAACATGTTGACGCTGCTGGCAGCAGCCGACTGAATGTAGAAGTCGATCGCGGCTTCCTTGTTGCCTTCGGTCATGGAAATATTTCCCAGGGCAAAATAAATCTGATCGCGAAAATCATAATTCTTTGAATCACGAAGCATCTTGCGCAATTCCTTTTTCAGTTTATCAACATCGCCCTCGCCCGAGAATGAACCGGCAGCATTGATGCGGGCATTGAATGCCATTTCATAAGGAGGATTCATCTTGGCCACTTCCCGAAAAGTCTCGGTTGCCAAATCATGTTGATCTGTTTCCTGGTATAGCTGGGCCAAGATATATTTCAGGCGAACCTTATTTTTCCGCCAGAATGTTTCATGAATAGCGACCTTCAGATGCGGAATTGCTTCTTCAAAAGCATTTTGGCGAACATGAAAGTCGGCCACTGCCAATGCAAATTCCTCATCGTATTTTTTGGGGAAATCGACGCTGGCATCGACATTTTGAATCAGCTCAAGCGCATCATTGTATCGTTCCAGTTCGGTGTAGGATCTGATCAGCCAAATGTAAGCCTCAAACTTGGTGTCTTCCTCGCTGAATTTCCGCACCACATAGTTCAGATTTTCAATGGCAGCCATATAATTTTTCATGTAGAAATGGGCTTTCCCCATCAAAACATAGCTGTCGTCCACCCACTTGTTGTATTCTTCCTTGCTGGCTCGCCGAATATAGGCCTGACTGCGGTTGCCGCGTCTTTTTGGTTTTTTGGTAATCGAATGGATCTTAATTAGTTTCGACGCCTTCATGATGGCATATTCCATGTCGGATTGAGCCACACGGCCGGTTCCCGGATCGCTCGACTTGAAAATGGGAAGCATGCGGGTAAAGTCGTCTTCAACCGACTGGTTGATACGTTCACCCCCGGCATTCAAACTTTCCTTTCCGTTGAAATAGATGTTGTATTGCGAAGTGATGTTGTGGTACGTTCGCGATAAAAAGGTGTTCTTCTCGGTTGAACAACCGCCGATAAATATCAGTGAAAGTAGAATAGGTAAGATATGTCGAAAAGTTCTGCTCAAGCAAGTATATTTTAACACTGTAGGATAAACTTATTTATTCCAATAATATTGCGTTTTCCGGAGGCGAAATGAAACCTTAAAGAGCATTCAGTTTCTTAGTTGCGTCTACCCTGAAAAAACCGTTCGAATTCTTTTTGTTTCTCAACCCGGAAAGCTTACAATATTACAAAAAACAAGCAAATTTATTGGGACTTGACGATAAATGATTTGGCAGAAAAATCGAAAGATTACCTGTTTGAAGCACGCCGGAAATAAAAAATTGTGATTGAAGTACCTGCTTGGGACATGAAACAAGCTATGAAGCAGCTTAAACCCTTGCCGCAGGTGTGCGAGAGCCAGAAAAACACTATTTCTCCCTTGGGGTCGTGTTGCGTGAGGCCAGCCAAGATGTTTGAGAGGCTGTCGCACAGCTGCGGCAGGCCAGCCACGAAATTTTATTTTATGCCGCGGCATCGCGACATCAAATCGATAACCTTTTTTGCTTGCAGCAGCACTGCGGCAGGTGATCCATGACAATTTTTAGTATGCCGCAGTATTGCAACAGGCAATTCACAATCCTTTTTTGTATGCTGCAGTGCTGCGACAAGCAATCCACCATATTTTTTTCTTGTCGCAGCGCTGCGGGAGCCTTGAAAACAGGAACTTAAGCGCGATCTGACGTTTTGATCGTCCTATTTCCGGCTAACCTTGACTTTTTTAGTCGGATCCAATTGAGCATTTCTGGTTTCAACCTGCTTTACGGTGTTGGCTGCCAACTCAAGAAAAGCTTTACCCATGGGCGATTGATCGTTGGTGGCAGCTGGTACGCCCGAATCGCCTCCTTCGCGGATTCCCTGAACCAATGGAATTTGTCCCAATAATGGAATGTCCAGTTTCTCGGCCAGGTTCTTGGCGCCGTCTTTACCAAAAATGTAGTATTTGTTATCGGGCAATTCTTCCGGCGTAAACCACGCCATGTTCTCCACCAGCCCCAACACAGGAACATCGACATTCTTTCCACGGAACATGCTAACGCCTTTCACTACATCAGCCAAAGCGACGTCCTGCGGTGTGGAAACGATTACTGCCCCGGTTACCGGAACCGTTTGAACCAAGGTGAGGTGAATATCGCTGGTGCCCGGAGGTAAATCAATCAGCAGATAATCCAGTTCGCCCCAGTTGCCGTCAGCAATCAGTTGCTTCAGCGCATTGCTGGCCATGGGGCCCCGCCACACGAGCGCATCATCACCCGCCACGAAAAATCCAATCGACAAAATTTTCACGTCATGCTGAACGACCGGTTCAATCATCTCACGTCCATCAACTTTCACCCCACCGGGCCGGATTTGTTCGGCACCAAACATTTTAGGAATGGAAGGTCCAAAAATATCTGCATCAATTACGCCTACCTTAGCACCTGTTTTTGCGAGGGCAACTGCCAGGTTAACGGCCACGGTCGATTTTCCAACGCCTCCCTTTCCTGACGAAATCGCCAGAATATTCTTCACTCCAGGTAAAATGGGGCGTTCCATTTGATGGATGGCCTTGGGGGTAATATTTCCCTTAATCTCAACATCGGGCCCCAGTTCGCGTACAATGGTTTCTTCGCAAAGCCGGATAACTTCGCCCATGTTGGGATCGTCGGAACGTTGAAAAACCAAAGAAAAAGTAACTTTCTTACCGGCAATCCGGATTTCCTGTACCATGTCAAGGGCAACAATATTTTCTTTTCCTCCCGGGAATTGTACCGAGCGCAACGCATCGGTTACATCTTTGGGCACTATAAATTTTCGCGGTGTATCAGCCATATGCATGTTTATTTTTAATGTATTCCTAATTCTTTTACCGGATCCCAGAAGACCGATTCAAAATGAACAACCTTGTTGTCTTCCACCCGGATGCCTTCGCTTTCAAGTAATTCCTCCATGACGTTTGATCCCGAAAAGTGATGTTTCCCGGTGAGCAATCCGCTGGCATTGACCACCCGGTGCGCGGGAACAGTAACTTTTGAAGCCCGCGAATTGTTCATCGCCCAACCCACCATGCGCGCCGATCGTGCTGCACCCAGGTAGCGGGCAATGGCACCATAGCTGGTCACCCGTCCCACAGGTATTTGACAGGCTACTTCCCAAACTTTTTCAAAGAGGTTGTCCATTTTTTAAAAAAAAATTACCATTTACAATCTTAACTGATTTACAAATTGTAAATGGTCAAATCGTAAATCTTTATTTATTCCCTCGCCGATCGTCCAAAACTGCGGTAAGGATCTTTTTCTATCTCAACATCGGGCTCGCACAATGGTTTATCGCGGTTGATGCGGAAGGCCAGGTACTTAATTGGCAGGCCTCTTTCGCGCCATTGTTTTTCGTAAAAAGTCTGAATGGAAAGCACTTCGTTTAATAAAGGCGATTCGTACAAGTCTTCGGTTTCAGCCAGAATAGTAAAGTCATTTTCCCTGGCCATAGCCAGCGTGTACTGGTATTGAAAATTGCTGTCGGTCTTCAGATGAACAATGCCTTCCGGTTTCAGGAATTGTTGATATTTGTTCATGAAATTGGTTGCCGTCAGTCGTTTGGTATGTTTTTTCATCTGCGGATCAGGAAAGGTCAACCATATTTCATCAACTTCGCCGGCATCGAAAAATGAATCGATAATCTCGATGTTGGTGCGCAAAAAGCCTACATTTTTCAAGCCTTTTTCGTGAGCCAATTTAGACCCTTTCCACATTCGCGCTCCTTTAATATCAACCCCTACAAAATTTTTCTCCGGGAAATATTCAGCCAGCGAAACCGAATATTCACCTTTGCCACATCCCAGTTCCAAAATGAGTGGGTGGTCATTTTTAAAGAATGCCTCAGTCCACCTGCCTTTCAGCTCATGATCGTTTTGACTGAGTTTGTTGTATGGCGCCTGAATGACATGTTCGTAGGTAGCCATTTCCGCGAATTTGGCCAGTTTATTTTTTCCCACTTTTTTCTACTATATGTTACAAATTTTGCATTTCGATTTTCCGAGATCCGGAGGAAAACAGCGGAGCCGGTGAGTGGCCCTAGTTTTGTTTCTCAACCCGAAGTCCAATATCATGAATTCCCTTCAGCTGTTCGGCACGCATACCTTGACGGATGAAAAACTCGTATTTCCCTGGCTTTTCGAACCGGACATTTCGCCGGTATAGAAACTGATTGTCGAACAGATCGCCAATGCCGCTGCCTCGCCATTTGCCTGATTTTTCCGCTAAAATGTATTCAACCGTGTCGGTTAGTATCTGACCATCGGGCGATTCCACTTCAAGGAAAAGCCAGATGTTGCTGTTGGGATAATTTCCTTGGTTTCGAATGTTGATGTAGAGGTTGTGTCCTTTTCCCACTTCATCAATCTCCACCTGAAAACTGGCGATCGAATCTTTGTGCCATCCACCCGGGGCAATGGTTTTATATTCCTCGTACACACGATTTGAATCGCAAGCCGCGAGGATCATCAGAACAATTAATCCTTTGAAGATGTGCCTCATAATTTTTTTCTTGGTCTTCTGGACGAATTCTGTTTCGAAAAACGTTTTTTCTTCCGGTGACGTGGTTTAGGCTCATCAAAGCGTGTCAGGCTTTCTTCGGCAATGACATTTTCGAAGCCTGCTGATTTTTTTGAAGAAGTGCTGATTGCTGCATCGGCCAGTTTTTCAACCTTTTTGCCCTTCTTATTTAGACGAATCACTTCTTTGGCCCGCTCTACCGAAATGGCCACCGGCGCCAAAGGTCTGTTGCCATTGGCACCATAGTATAAAATCCGGCTGAAAATATCAGCTTTTTGAAAATAGTAACGTCCTTCTTCCGTGTCCAGCGGTACATTGCTTGGAGGAAAATCCTTTTGGGCATCGATGTAGGAATCCACCTCGAAATTAAGACAGCATTTCAATTTTCCGCACTGGCCTGCCAGTTTTTGAGGATTCAATGATATTTCCTGATAGCGCGCTGCATTGGTGGTAACCGAAACAAAATTCCCGATCCAGGTTGCGCAGCAAAGCTCGCGTCCACAAGGACCGATACCGCCAATACGTCCGGCTTCCTGTCGGGCGCCAATCTG
>ENA-ORCT01000322-ORCT01000322.1-marine-metagenome-genome-assembly--contig:-NODE-322-length-24323-cov-4.481317_pt1 | contig 24323 bp, 19 predicted proteins | sample MGYA00248632_ERZ508511 | MGnify/ENA primary metagenome ERZ508511 (study PRJEB26182, sample SAMN06268839) | marine metagenome | isolation source: Tt an P1-techrep anaerobic enrichment on pine from sediment...
ATCAAAATATGAAGACAAAATCACAAATTCGAAGTTCAATAAATTGTGACTCACACCAGGATTTATTGAGAACTTACCGCCGCAGAAGATGACGGCGGTGAATGGGGGCGAGGTATGGTCAGCGGTGCACAGTTCATTTGGAAAAGGTCAAACAACAATTGTATCAGTAATAGAAAATAACTTTAGATTTGCGGGCCAATACTACTATAATGAGACCAAGCTTCATTATAACTGGCACAGATTTTATGATCCATCCACTGGACGATATATCTCTGCTGATCCTGTTGGGTTAGCTGGCGGGATGAATCTTTATTCGTATGTTGATGGTGACCCGATAAACTGGATTGATCCGGAAGGACTAGACAGATACAATAATTGCCGCGGTAAAGGCTGTGTGTATGAGTACTACTGTAAGAAGGTTGTCGATTGGGCATGTAGTGGAAATAAGAACATTTTATGTTGTGAATCTGAAAAAACTGAATGTTTAGGGGGAATAGATTTATGTGCTCCTGATGCCGAAATTCGAATGCAAAACTGTAATGCTCTATATGCATTGTGTATCACAAAAACTAAGAAACCCAAAAAGGAGCCACCAGTCAGACCGATTCCGCACCCAACAACTCCGAAACCGAAAGCTCCACCGATCACAACAAAACCGGATAAATGGGGGGGACCACCACCGATAAAGCATGAAGATTTCCTAAAATAAGACAACAATAACCGAACTTTAATATAACGATATGTCAAAAAAACAATTAGTTTCATCTGCGCTGATTTTCATTATAGGTTTTGCTTGTGGTTTAATTCTTATAACTCTTTTAAGTTCTGCCTCTTACAAATCATATCTTGCTGGTCTGCAAATACAGTTCCGAGCTGATCAAGGTATAAAAGCAATACGGGCGACAAGAACTGGAGATATCATCAAAGCACTTGTTTGCCGACAAAATGTGGTCGATACGTTTGATCCTGAGAGTTATGAATTTTTTTATGAAAAGGAGGCTATTTTCAATTTCTGGTCAGTTGTTCAGCTATATATACTAGAAGAGATAAAAGATTCGACTTATAGTCCGCAAGGAGAACGTTTATCTGAAGGTCTTGCACGTGGCAAGCTAGCTTTTGTACTTGATAATCTAAATATGAAATTGAAAGCTGAAGAGGAATGGGCACGGGCAGTAGAATTAGCTGGTTATTCGAGTAAGCAAGATGCATTTAAAAAGTTAATATCTAAAATGATAGAGACAGAGGTGTCTACGTTTGAGTAATCGGCGATATAGAGAATTATTGCTACGTCCCAGTTTGCTTGACCCTGTTTGTCTCAGATTGTCTGCCCCCTCTTCAATCCCACAATAATTGACCTGCCTTGACCGGTTTTTCAACCGATCCAATGGGATTTTTTTCTCAATCGTTCCACCGCATCGACGAAGATGCAATTTGTAACGGCGATGACCAGATCAATCGAATTGAAGTTTTTCTCGCAGTCAAAGCAACGTGCCAGATTGGTTTTCGGATTTGTCGCTGTATGGAAGTTATCGCACAAGGGGCAGCGAAAGCGCAGCGTAATAGTTTAGTCCTTTCCGCCGGGCTCCACGGGCGCACGCTTCCCTCAGATAGCGAGAAGTGATTTTTCTTCACCTGTTCTCAAAAGCCCTAATCGATTTTCAGGAGCATGATGTCTTCAGGTCGAGTCGTTGTAGAGGGATGCCTGGGCCGTGGCGGTATCGGATTTAAATAGGGTTTGAAAGAACTCAAGTGGGTGCTTGCCTTGGCGCCTTGCCGTTTGCAGGAGACTGGGAAGAACGCTGTGAGAAAAAGATCCCGCGTCCGTCCGCGTTCCGAAACATATTTTTCGAAAAATCACCAAGTGGCGTACCGACTGCTCCGCTTGGTTGTTTGTCGGTGGGACGCCCGGGTAATCAAGAAAGACAAAGAGTCTGTGGAACTCTTTTTTCGGGTCGAGAAGTCTTTTTCGAAGCGTCTCGGCCTTCTCGTCGACAAGCGCATCAGCGCAGGTCGCCTCTAAATCCGAATAAAATTGAGACTTGTAGTCACCGGTCTGATCATAACCGAGTTGCCCGGTTAATAGTTTATTTCCGATTTTACAGGCCTCCTTGAATAGTTCGGCGATTTCATCGCAAAATTTGAGGGTATTCTTGTTCTGGAATTCCGGCTTCCTTAGAAGGACTTCCTGTTTGATTTCCTTCGCCTTCCGGATCAGATGGGCCAGACAAGACTGCCGGGCGATGGGATTCACCCCGTTATAGGCCGCATAGCCGTCAGCGACAAGCACCCCGTCAAAATCGTCGCCAAATATGGATTGCGCCACAGTCGTTGACCTGTGCCGGTCGATGTGGAAATAGGCCACGTCCTCATTTCCTCCGTACCATGCATAATACCCGATACCGTTCTGCCGCCAATAAGTTTCATCGGCATGGGCCATTGCACAGGCGCGAAGTTTCTCCTTTAAGTCATTATAGATCGGTTCGCCTTTTCGGGTGGCCTGGCGATCAAAGGCCATCGCAGAGGCGGGGACAAATGGCATGTTAAAAAAGACATCGAAAAGTTCTTGAACCTTTCTGTAGGGAATCTGGAGGCCGTATCTGAGAAAGACCGCTGCCGCCTTGGTGGTGGGGCCGATCTGAGAATTTAGGAGCTCGCCTTCGGCCGCTTGGACGACAGGGCGCCTGCATTTCGGACAATAGGCCTGATGGTGCTTGAAATTGATTACATGGGTTTGTGGCTGAAGGATAATATCTTCCTGAAGATGATCCTTCATCTCCTCTACGGGCGATAGATTCTCACAGGCGCAATGCGGGCATATTTCAGGTGCCGGAACAATTACGGTTTTGTCGATGTGATCAGGCTTCGGCCTGAACCACCCAGGGTGCCCTTTCGGAGCGCCGCGTTTTTTCTTTTCCTGCGGGCTGGGGGAATCACTTGCCGAAGTGGCGTCGTTTTTTTCCCTCCTATTGGACTTAAATTGTCTTTTATGAAGCGCCTTCAGCGCTGCCTTCAGTTCCTCATTTTCTTTCTCCAGCCCCCTGATATATTCATGAGCCTTTTGAAGCTCTTTGCGCTGGATAGTCCGAATCCGCCAATGCTCCAGATGCTCATCATGTGAATCCTGATATTCTCCCCAAATCCAACGGGTGGATAGCCCCTCCAAGTGCGGGCAATTATTCTTGTAAGGACATTGGAAATTCCGAGGGGGCATGGGCCCATAGGGAGCCATAGACTATTCAGATTCCAGTTTGAGCAGTTCCCAGTTCACTTTCGATAAATGCTGAATGAGTGATCGTACTTCTTTGTGTCGACTAGTCATTTTTTTAACTGTCGGCACAAGGTTTTTCCGTACATATCGCGTTACGGTTTTCCCATCGACTTTGGTAGTCAAGTTGTAATTCATCATTGCCGGTGATCGATTCACAGAGCCGATAAGTAGGTCCAGATTGCTGCAGATTTGCTCTTTGAGAGCCGCCTGTTGCTCTCTGAGCCGTTCGATTTTTCGTTTCGACATTTTGAAGCCCCTTTAAGAGTAATTTTGCTTAGAAAGAGTATCAGTACTCCCCTAAAAAATCAAATAAAAATAGCACAGCGATTTAATTTTGTGCTATTTTTTCTCGAAAAGGACTAAACTGTTACCTTGATTTTAAGAAATCAGCGGGGTCAGTTCTTGATCTTGACATATGAGACCGGGAAAAACATCTTGAATACCTCGAAACGGCCAGTTCCCGGTTTTCCCACTCGAATTCACGCTTACTGTCTGATGACCAAGCACTACCACCTACTTTTGGAAGCCCTGAAGCGAAACTGAACCGCTCGATTAAATGGATCAAAGTCAGTTGTGCAGTGATTTCGGTGTATCTCAAGCCGGTCGAAGGGTTCGTGGAGAACAAAATGACAAAAACATGAAAAGGAAAGTCGAAAAACTTGAAAAGAAGTTCGGTGTGTCAAGATCAAGACCTGACCCTACAGGTTTTTACTGACCAAAGCCAAAGCAGGCTTTTCCTAAAAGAAAGTTATAGTTTTATGGGCGCTCCTGACAACTCGCAGACCAAATCTTTAAATTATCAAAACAAAAGATGCGCCCCCAATCGTTTCACTGTCGGGGAGGTGTTTTTTTTAATTGACAAACCCTTTATTGGGAGCCCCCTGTAGGGCGGTCGACATCAATCTTGCACTGGAATTTATATCCGACCTTCCTCCTCAATAATTTCTGACACAGCCTGCCTGATAAAAAACAGGGCATCGCCTCAATCACTTGGGGGATGCCCTGTTTGCATATTTTCTTATTCTCAACCGATCTGATGACGTCGTTTTAGCCAGGCGGCCCATTACAAATCTGTGAAGTTCAGGTGATATTTGAGAATATTTTATGCCGTTACATTATTTTACAAATCCGGCTGTTTCTACCCCCAGATCTAACACCTTTGATTTACATCAAAATTCGTTTTTCGATAGAACGTTAAGTGAAAAAAAACCGTTACACTATTTAAATTTGATCAATCGATTATTTACTTGACAAGCCAACATTTGCGTGCCTATAAACCTATATAAGTTTATAGGAATTTTTTATATATCAAATAATAACAAGCAGTTAATAACTTTATTTAATACGGGATGATATATGCAGACAGATAGAAAAGGGAGAGATCCAGGCCCTATCTATTACAAGATTCAGACTGCTTTACAAAAAAGGATTGAGTCTGGCGATTGGGTGCCGGGCGATACGCTTCCACCCGAAAGTAAGATGGCTGAAGACTTTGGAGTTAGCTTGGGCACCATACGGAAAGCAATATTAAATCTGGTGGCCGAGGGTTTCTTGTTCCGGGTGCAAGGCAAGGGAACTATTGTCTCCGGCACGACCATCATTCGTGAAGATCTCCGTTATTATCGTTTCCAAAAGCAGCTTGACGGCTGGGAGGCGGTACTCAAGATTGAACATTTGCAAACGTCGATAGTACCAGCAAATAAGTCCATTAACCGGATGCTCAAAATCGCAGAAGGGGAGGAGTTGCTATTAGTCCGGCGACGGTATTTTTCACAAAAAAAACCCTTGATTTACTCAGTTTCCTATCTGCCCTACAGGCAATTTCAAAGCTTTGAAAAATTATCAAAAAAACCCATAGAAAAAGTACCGCTCTACAAATTCATTGAGAGCCAGTACGGCTTACCCACACTTTCCAACCAGGAATTGCTTGGGGTGGAACTCGCGAATGAAGATGTGGCGGAAGTTTTAAAAATATCAAAAGGTAGCCCGGTTTTAGCCATAGAGATGCTGGCGTATACCCATCGTAAAAGACCGTATGAGTATCGACATACCTATTGTTTGACCGACACTCACAGGATCAATCGAAAGTATTGATATTCTCACTATATTTATTGTGATTCGCAATAAATAGATAGCTCATGGGAATGATTAATTCAATTTGGAGAGGAAATGAAACTTAACTTTGCACAGATAGACGCAGATGTCCTTGTCGTCGGCGGTGGAAGCGCAGGTTCGATGGCGGCTATTCGCGCCAAGGAAGTAAATCCGGATCAAAAAGTGGTCGTATTTGAAAAAGGTAGTTTTAAATACTCGGGATGCATCGCGCGGGGTATGGATGCACTGAATATTGTGGCTATACCTGGAAAAGAAAGTCCGCAGCTCTATGTGGAATCAAATGCCATTGCTTGCCAAGGAATCATGGATGAACCACCGTCGTTCGCCATGGCCTCGCGCAGCTGGGAGGTCATGGAAAAACTCATAGGAATGGGTGTCTATTTCCCCCGCGATGAAAACGGGGAGTACGAACGCTTACAAGTTCATCCTAAGGGCAAATTCGCGGTCACCATGAAGGAGCCAGAGCTGAAAACCATCTTAGCTGCCAAGGCGTTGGACTTGGGCGCGGAGGTGCACAACCGGATCATGTGTGTGCGCCTTTTAAAAGAGGGCTCAGATGTGGTTGGGGCACTCGGTTTGAATGTGCGCACCGGAGAGCTTGTGGTTTGCCGGGCGAAATCAGTGATCATCTCATCTGGCGGAACCGCCAGATTCGGATTGCCGGAAAACGGCTACCTTTATGGAGGGTACGACTTTCCGGGCAATACTGGTGACGGCTACATCCTGGCCTACCGGGCAGGCGCCAAATTAAGCGGTTTTGAATACACACTGGTTTACTACATTATCAAGGACATCAATGCACCGCTATTGTACATTACCCTCACCAGAGGGGCTCACCTGCTGAATAGTTTTAACCAGCCTTTTCACGAGGATCATCCGGGCATCCTTTTGATGCATGATGAGCATCAGGCCCAGAGAGGGCCCATGCGCATCGTCATGTCCCATCTGCCCGAGGAAAAGATCAGGGAAGTGGAGGAATTGCTCTTCACCACCGAGCGTCCGGTTCAGGAGCGGTTTTTCAAGGGCAGGGGAGTCGATTTTCGAAGCGGTGACATAGAGTTGTGGCCCACGGATTGTTACCTCTGCGGCGGGCATGGCCAGACCGGTATCGTGGTGAATCAAAATGCCGAAACCACCGTGCCGGGACTTTATGCAGCTGGTGACGCATCCTTGGTGGCCCGCGGACACCTGAGCGGGGCATTGGTCTTTGGTATGATCGCGGCTGAAAACGCCAGCCAGCATGCGGCTAAGGTATCGTTCGGTGAAATAGATGAATCCCAGATCATGGAGTTCGTTGATGATCGGGAAGCAAAGTTGGGACAGGGCGGCAATCCCGTGCCAATCGAAGAATTTGAATTCAAGGTTCGCCGTATAATTAACGACTATATCAAACCTCCCAAAAACCAATACAAACTTGAAAGAGGCCTGTGGTGGATGAACCGGTTCCGCGAGGAAGCGCGGAATATGGCCAAAGTGGGCGATATGCACGATTTGTTTAAGCTTTACGAGGTTGAAAATATCATTCAATGCGCGGCGATGTGCGCCACGGCCAGCTTGGAGCGCACCGAGAGCCGCTGGGGCTTATGGCACCAAAGATCCGACTATCCCCAAAGAGACGATAAAAACTGGCTGCGGCATATCGACCTGAGCATGGGCGAGTCTTTGGAGGACATCAAAGTTTCCCACCGGGAGATCGTGAAAATGCAAAGGGGGGACAAATGAATAGACTGAATCTACTGGAAGCGCTGACTGACAACATCGTTATCGATAAGGATAAGTGCATTTACTGCGGCCAGTGCGTGGAAACTTGCATTCTGGATAACCTTCGCATGAAATTGGCGCCCTGCCGCCAAGGCTGTCCCTTGGGGGTCAACGTGCAGGGTTATGTGCAGGAAGTCAAACGAGGCAATGATGATCGGGCCAGGGAGATTATACGCGAAAAACTGATTTTCCCCGAGATCCTGGGCAGGATCTGTCATGCCCCCTGTGAACAAAACTGCCACCGGGCCGTCACGGGGGGCACAGCCGTGGCGGCTAGGGTTGTTAAACGCTATCTGACCGAAGGCCAGCGGATAGAGGACATCCCGGTCCCCGAGGTTCCGAAAGCCAGCGGAAAACGGGCCGCGGTAATCGGTTCCGGTCCGGCAGGTTTACAGGCAGCCTATGATCTACGCTTGGCGGGCCACGAGGTTACGGTATTCGAGTCTGGCCAGAAGCCGGGTGGCATGATGCGCTGGGCCATTCCCGAGTACCGCCTGCCGTGTGAAGTGCTTGAGCGCGAGCTGAGCCTCTTGGAACGCATGGGCATCAGTTTTTGCTGCAATGTTCATGTGGGGCTTGATAAAGATTTTGCGGAGATGAGAAAGGATTTCGACGTCTTGGTTCTGGCGACCGGCTGCCCGGAGGCTGTCAAGCTGGATATCGAAGGCGACCAGATGGCAGGCGTGACCTTGGGGCTGGATATGCTCAAGACTGCACGCACCACCGGGGAGTTGAGTTATAACGGCTCTGTGGTGGTGATCGGCGGCGGGAACGTCGCCATGGATGCCGCCCAGACCGCCATGCGGTTCGGTGCCAAAGAGGTCAAAGTGATCAGCCTTGAGGATGAGGACCAGCTGCCGGCTTTTCGTGAGGAAATCGAGAATGCCAAAGCTGCGGGAGTCAAGTTCGAACACTGCTGGGGGCCACGGCGCATTATTGGTGAGGACGGCAAGGTGTGTGGCGTGGAATTGCAGCGTTGCACTGCGGTTTTTGACGAACGTGGTAAATTCAGCCCCCAGTTTGATAGCGCGTCACTGACAGTTATACAAGCAGATGCCGTTATCGTAGCCGTTGGCCAGAGCCGTGATGCGGATCTTTTTGCGGATCTGGGTGATGTTGATCCTCAGACACTTCAGGTGGCGGAGTCCAACCTGTTTCTGGCAGGTGATTGCCAAAACGGTCCTGGTTCGGTCGTTTCCGCAATGGCGTCAGGCCGTGAGGCCGCGGAATCCGCGAACCGCCTTTTGGCAGGAAAAAACATAGTATATGGCCGGTTTTACCAGGGACCTGTGGAAACTGATTTCGAGATCGACACCACAAAGGCCACAAACGCTGACAGAGTTGTGCCGCCCTGCAGGGAATTTAACGGAAAAGGTGATTTTGAAGAGTTGGAAGGCGGCATAAGCGAGGCGGAGGCAAGAAAAGAGGCCAGTAGATGTTATTCATGCGGACAGCCTTTCGGAAAATACCGCACCTGCTGGTTCTGTCTGCCCTGCGAGGTGGAATGTCCCCAAAACGCTCTTTGGGTCGATGTGCCCTATTTGCTTAGGTGATGACGCCGCATTAGCATTGTGGTGACAAGCTGTCAGGGGATAATCGATTTTTTTCTATTATCCACTGACAGCCAATAAAAATGCGGACTTGATCGTTTTTTTATGGTCTGGATATCATACATTTATTATCGATATGGTGAATGAGTTTGCCGGTTATTAGAATGTACATGCATACCTCTGTGGCATGTCAAAAGCCATAAACAAACCCAAGAAAAAATAAAACACTGTCTTGGCGGATGTTTTTGTCGCACTGAGATATGTTCTCAAATACGGCATAACGCCAGATCAACGGTTTATAATCATCACAGCTGATTTTTTTGGAGGTACTTGAATGATATATTCAGGGTATATGGGAAGAATTCTGCGGGTAGATTTGACTATGGACGCCATTGAAATTTTGGAAGTAAATCCAGAATGGGCTCGAAAGTATATGGGTGGCGCTGGGCTGGCAACAAGGTATTTGTATGAAGAAATTAATTCCAAGACCCAGGCTTTTGATCCAGAGAACGCCATTATTTTCATGACTGGCCCCTTGGCCGGCACCCGCTCCATAACCTCCGGGCGTCATCATATCGTGAGCATTTCTCCGCTAAGCGGTGCCTATGGCGAGTCAGACTCGGGCGGCACTTGGGGTAAGGAGTTAAAAAAGGCCGGCTTTGATGGCGTCATCATCGTAGGTAAAGCTGCTCGGCCTTGTTATCTGTTTGTTTACGACGGGCAAGCGGAACTTAGAAGCGCCGAACACTTGTGGGGCCTGGACACCTATACTTTGGACCCGAAAATACTTGCGGAAACCGATCCCAAAGCGGTGGTGGCCAGCATAGGAACCGCAGCTGAAATAGGCGTGCTCATCGCCAATGTGATGAACGATGGCGCGGAAGGACGGGCGGCCGGCCGTTGCGGGTTAGGCGCGGTGCTGGGTGATAAAAAGCTTAAGGCTGTTGTGGTCAGGGGTAACGGAAAAGTACCGGTTGCCGATCCGGGTGGACTCAATAAACTTGTGAAAAAACATGCTTCTATGGCCGCGAAACAACTCGCGGGTATGCGCCAGTACGGCACCGCAAACATCGTTCAAAACTCTGAGCAAATCGGCTCTATACCATTGCAGAATTTCAAATATCCCCATCGCTGGGAAGCAGGGGCGGAAAAAATTTCGGGTAAAACTCTTGCTGAAAGGTTGATTCTCAGACCATATTTTTGCCACTCTTGTGTTATCGGCTGTGGAAACCTGGTCCAGGTCAATGACGGCCCCTATAAGACTGTCGCAGGTGCTGGCCCAGAGTACGAAACCATTTGTTTGTTAGGCGCTAATCTGCTTATTGATCAGCCAGAACCTATTTCTCTGGCCAATGAGTTATGCAATCGCTACGGAATCGACACTATGGACACTGGCAATTTGGTTGGTGTTGCTATGGAAGCTTATGAGCGCGGCTTGCTTACCGAGGCCGATACCGGCGGGGTTGCCATGAAGTGGGGAGATGCCGATGCCATGTTGGAATGTGTACGCATGATTGGAGAGAAACGGCATATCGGAGCCGTATTGGGCCAGGGCATGAAAACTGCGGCCGAATACTTCAATGACGCCGCCGGTGACTTCGTAATACATGTCAAAGGGTTGGGCATGCCTGCCCACGATCCTAGGGCATACAATGGCTTGGCCTGTAATTATGCTACTGCAAACCGGGGCGCTCATCACATGGCGGGGCAAACCCATTTATATGAACATCGCTTAAAAGTTCCTGAGATTGGCCATGAGCCTGCGGGTCGTTTTGTGGTTCAAGGGAAAGGGAGATTAACCGCTCTGACACAAAACATCATGAATGTTTATGACTCGGTCAAGAGTTGTAAATTTGCACAGAATGGCGGCTGGACCATCGGTCCTGTAACTCAGGCATTTAATTTTGTCACGGGACGTAAAGATTCAGTTGAAGACATGATTCGGCACGGAGAACGTAGCGTTAATCTTAAGCGATTAATCAACTGTGCCCGGGGCTTCAGCAGAAAAGATGACCGATTGCCAAAGCGTATCATGACGCAGAAAAAGGAAGCTGACGGCTATACGCCCAATCTTCCGCCTCTAAATGAAATGTTGAATGAATACTATGAGGCCCGGGGATGGACTCAAGAAGGTATTCCGCGGGAAGAGACCATTGAAGCTTTAGAAGTGTTTGAATAAGCGATGACCGCATTGTGCTCATGTTGCCTCTTACCGGAGGCTGAGACTTATAAATAGAGGCTCAGCTATTGTCTTATCGATAAGAAGTTTATGTATCGGGATCGCTAAAAGTTTTAGACTTACAAAGGAAGCCATTTTTTAAAATAGCCATCAGCTACGACGGTTGGATTAATAGTGAGTATGCCATGTAGACAACCAATAAATCATCTTTTTTAATCAAAAAATTGTTTAATCCTTATTTTAAGCGCTTAAATTACTGACTTTGAATAGCTTAGCATTAAATATACATCTGACTGACTTTTTACTCGTTTTCAATTAACAAACTGGTTTCTTTTTAGTATCAGCTGGTTTGCAATTGCACAGGAATTGTTCCAAAGCAATTGTTGTTAAACAATATTCCATTACTAAAGGAGATTTTTGATGAGAGTAGCAGACAGAATTTTTTTATCAGTATTGGCCTTTTTTGTGGTTACTTCCCTACTAGTCAATCCAGCTATGGCAAAAAAACCCAAATATGTAATAAAAATGGCCAGCGTAATCCCCGAAAGTGACCACATAGGTAAAGGCTACAATAAATTCGCTGAGCTAGTGGAAAAAAAATCAAATGGTGAAATTAAGGTAAACGTTTTTCACGGTGGACAGCTTGGTTCGGGTAAAGAAACTTTTGAAGCAGTACGGGCTGGATTTTTGCATATAGCTAGCGACTCCTATGCCAACTTGGTCACTTTAACTCCTGCTTTTGAGCCTTTCCATCTTCCTTATATTTTTGAATCCCGCAAGCAGGCACTAACTGCTTTTAAAAACCCTGCTATTCGCGGGCACATTAATAAACAGCTGGAGGCAATCGGCTTAAGTTGGATAGCTACCCTGGAGTTTGGTCCCCGCCAGTTGTTTACCGTAAAAAAACCGATCAACTGGCCTAAAGACTTAAAAGGTCTTAAGCTGCGTGCTTCCCGTTCTCCTCTGGAAATTGCCACCCACAAACAATTTGGTGCCGCCAGTTCTACTATCGACTGGCCAGAGACTTTTGACGCTTTGCGCATGGGCATGGTTGATGGCTATTCAGTTACCTTTGACGCATGCTGGTCTGCCAAACATTATGAAGTTCTGAAATACGCCGGAGCCTTAAGCTTCCAGGTTTATGGCAATGTCGCGGTTATTAATAAAGAATGGTACGATTCTCTCCCTCAAAATGTGAAAGACATTCTCACCTCTGCCGCCAGAGAGGCTGAGACCTGGCATGAAGCCATGCTTACCGACTTTATTAATATGAACATAAGAGAAATGAAAGAAAATGGTATGAAAATTTATACCTACACTGACGACCAAAAAGCCGCATTTAAATCCGAAGCTTTGAAGGTGTGGAAGCAATTTGAAAAGAGTACTTGTCCTCCAGAATTTATCGAATTGATTCAAAGAGAAATTGGCGAGCCTGGAAATGAAGGATGGGGCTTTAAATTTTAATCTTTGACTCCCTTGCCGGGCGCACAGATGCCCGGCAAGGGAAACAATACTTTACGCAGGGGATACTATACTTTTTATGAATGCTGGTATTGCTATCCTATATAACAGCCAAGCCACATGTTTGGCTCAAGGAGTCGATATTTGATAGAAAAAACTCAAACAATACTGAGAGGCATCCTGCAAAGAGTTTGCTTCATATTGCTGCTCGCCATTGTTATAAACGTTATTGCAGCCGTTTTTGCACGCTATGTATTATTTTATCCTCTGAATTTTGCCGACCAACTAACAAAATACCTGCTAATATGGCTGGCATTTTTGGGCAGTTCTCTGGCTATGGATGAAGGTGCCCATGTTGCGGTAGACATTCTCAGCAAGAAGTTGTCCTCCACATTTCTTAAAGTAGTTTCAGTGTTGGTAAGTGTTGTCATTGGATTGTTTTTGATACTGCTTGTATATTATGGATTTATTTTTGTCTTAAAATCCAGTGTGTTCTCAGATCCGCTTGTTTTCGGGCTTTCCATGAGCTATCCCTATCTATCCGTTCCGGTCGGTGCTCTGATTATGCTATTCCAATTAAGCCTAATAACAGCGGCTCGATTTAAAGCGCAACCAAGTAAATTTGATTAGAGGTTCTTATGCACGTAATATTTTTTCTTATAGCCTTTTTACTTTTAGTATTATTATCCATGCCTGTGGCTTTCGCTTTGGGAGTCTCCACTACATTTGTTATTATTCTGGGAGGCGATGTCCCCTTGGGAATTATCCCGCATCGACTGTGGACAGGTCTGGACAAGTATGCTTTTGTTGCGATTCCACTTTTTATTCTGGCAGGCGAGCTCATGTCCTCTTCAGGAATCCTCATCCGCTTACTGGATTTTGCCAGGCTATTGGTGGGGCGAATCAGAGGTGGACTTTTGCAAATGAATATTTTGGTGAGTATGCTTTTCGGAGGTATTAATGGATCGGCGGTAGCAGATTGTAGTGCTGTTGGCTCCATGCTGATACCTGCCACCATAGATGAATATAAAGACCCGGATTTTGCCGCGGCAGTTACGGCCTGTTCTGCGGTGGTAGGACCAATTATCCCCCCCAGTTTGCCCATGCTCATATATGTGTTGGCTGCAGGAAATGTCTCCATAGGTGGTCTTTTTTTGGGAGGTGTTGTTCCTGGAATCATGCTGGGTGTTGGCATGATGATTATTACCTACATAGTATCCAAAAGGCACAATTATGTCACGGATAAAAAATCCTATTCTTTCCAAGAAGTCATATTAATATTACGGAGATTTATACTGCCGGCCTTATTGCCTTTCATTATGGTGGGAGGAATAGTCTCGGGAGTCTTTACTCCGACCGAAGCCGGCGGAATAGCAGTTTTCTATGCTATTCTGGTTGGTTTTTGTATAACCAAAGAACTGACCATGAAGGCCTTTTACCAGGCATTTCTCAGGACCACAGTTGTTACCGCTGTGGTTTTGATGATGATTTCAGTGTCCAATATTTCAACATGGTGGTTGAGTACCGAACACGTGCCCATGATTATGAGCAATTTTATTAACTCCATTACTTCAAATAGCAATGTATTTATATTGCTCATGGTCACTATGTTTTTGGTTATTGGATTGTTTCTAGAAGCCGCAGCAGCCATCATAATGCTGGTGCCGGTGTTTTTGCCCATTGCCATGAGCTATCATCTGGATCCTATTCAATTCGGGCTGATTACCTGCATGGGACTTTTAATCGGTCTAGTTACGCCGCCTGTTGCACTGTGTCTTTTTATTACTAGCGGCATAGCCAAGCGGCCAGTGGAGATGGTGTTTAAGGCGTCCGTACCTTTGTTAATCGTGAACATCGCCGTGCTGATACTCATAGCCTACTTCCCTTCAACTTATTTATGGGTGCCTAAGCTGTTTGGGTATTGATTTTAATTGCAACAAACCCAGGTTCGGAGCGGCCACTCTGAAATCCTGATTCAGCAGGTTCGGAGCTACAGTCAGATTGAGTTACGAGTTGGTTTTTTGCCTTGAATTTCCCCGATGGTCAGCGATGAATTTGAATTTCATTTCTTATTCTCCGCCAGATTCGGCCACCTCCTCTGGCTCATATACATTGGGCTTTTCGTGGTGTTCACAAAAACTGAATACTTTCACTGTCGCGTTCCACATACTATGAAGCCATGGACTGGGCCATAGTAACCGGAATGCCAAAAGCAGAAACAATTGAAAAGATAGAACTTTATAACCAAATTAAAATTAGGAGTTGACATGATAAAAGAAGCTGGATTTGTTGGTTTGGGGGTAATGGGAAAACCAATGGCAGAAAATCTGTTAAAGGCGGGCTATTCCCTGACCATCTACGATCTCAACCAGGAAGTTTTAAAAGATCTGGAGAGCAAGGGGGCTATCGTGGCGGTGGATCCCGCCCAAGTTGCGGCAGACAGCAAAGTGGTTTTTACCATGCTGCCTAACAACGCAATTATTAAAGAGGTGTATCTTGGCCCCAAAGGCTTGGCCAGCCAGGCGAGCCCAGGCAGTATATTTATAGACTCCAGCACTGTTGATCCGGTTATTACCAGAGAAATTGGCGCCCATCTTAAGGAAAAGAAAGCTTATATGCTGGATGCACCGGTAGGAGGCGGTCCCTCCAATGCCGTTAATGGCGATCTCATCATGCTGGTGGGGGGCGAAGCCGAAGTTCTGGAATCCTGCCGGGACGAGTTGATGACCGTAGGGGGAAGCATTATTCACACAGGCCCGCTAGGCATGGGCGTCAGTTTGAAGCTGAGCAACAATTTATTAACCGGCATTTTTGGCTGTTTACTGGTAGAGGCTTTTAATTTTGCAGAAAATATTGGCGTAGATAGCAATGATTTTCTCTCATTGCTGAAAAAAAATATGCCCAACCAGTTAAACAGGTTTGCCGAAAAGATTATAAATCAGGACCTGGAGCCAGGTTTTCTAACTAAATTGATGCATAAAGATCTTAAAATAATACAGGGATTAGCCCAGGACAATCAAGTTGCTATCCCCTTGGGGGCTACGGTGAAAGAACTGTATCAACACGCCATCAATAACGGTTGTGGTGATTTAGATTTTCTGTCTGTGAGCTCCTTTTACCGCAAACTTTAAAACACCTCTGGTGGAAGAGACGTACAAGTTCTATCGATTCAATGATCGAAAGGCTCCTCGCTGTTTCCTATGGGTAATCTTGATCGGCTACAGCCCCGGGAACCCACAGGAATAGTCGTTTTATTTTGAGGACTTGCTGATTCCAGATCGGGCAAAGCGGACCGAATAGGTGATGGCAGTTTGGATAAATCATTTTTCCCGCACCCTTAAGCAAAAGAGGTGAAGATGATTGATTTGACCGTAAACGCAAAACACTGAAAAGAGCGCGGGATTCTTCTTCCGACGTTCGCGGAAATGAAAAATCCGGAAAAAATATCCGAAAAGATCAAGGCCGAACTGAAAACGGTCGACCTGTGGGATGTACACCCGCGGAACCTGTTCCGTATCACCTGGGCCAATGAGCCGGTCGAAAAAGGCGGGGGATTCGGCGGGGTCAATTACCTGGTGCTGCCGCCCGAGTTGACCGGATGCAACGCCAATATCGTGGCCCTGGTCGGAAAATGGTTTCCCACCGGTGCCCATAAAGTGGGTGCCACGTATGGATGCCTGGCGTCGAGACTGGTCACGGGCCAGTTTGATCCCGTCATCCACAAGGCCGTCTGGCCGTCTACCGGGAATTACTGCCGGGGCGGTGCCTATGTCGCTTCCCTGCTGGGCTGCGAATCGGTGGCCATCCTGCCAGAAGAGATGAGCCGGGAACGCTATGAATGACTGCAAACCGTCGCCGGGGAGGTCATTGCCACTCCCGGGTGTGAAAGCAATGTCAAGGAAATCTTCGATAAGTGCCGGGAACTGAAGAACAATCGGACCGATATCATGATTTTCGACCAGTTCGAAGAATTCGGCAACCCGTTGTGGCATTACCACATTACAGGATCGGCCCTGGAAGAGGTTTTGGAAAAGGAAATGGGGTCGGATGACAGACTCTTTGCCGGTGTCTTTTCCTCGGGATCAGCCGGTACCATGGGGGCCGGGTATTATCTGAAAGACAATTTCAAAGATGTCAAGGTTGCCGCCGCGGAAGCTTTGCAGCGCCCGACGCTGCTCAACAACGGGTTTGGCGGACACCGGATCGAAGGTATCGGGGACAAGCATGTTCCCTGGATTCATGACTTGAAAAAAACCGACATGATAATCGCCGTGGACGATGAAGTGACCATGCGTCTGATGCGTCTTTTTAAAGAGGAATGGGGAAGACAGTCGCTCGGCAACCAGGGGGTGCCCTAAAAACTGCTCGACCGCCTGGATCTGCTCGGCATCTCAGGCATCGGCAACCTTGTGGCCTCCATCAAACTGGCCAGGTATTAAGAACTGACCGAGAAGGATTACGTGGTTACGGTGCTGACCGACTCGATGGAAATGTATGGGTCCCGGTTAAGAGAACTAACTGATGAAAGGGGGGCGTACATCGAATATGATGCCTACCGCGATATCGAGCGCCTGGCCGGGATCAATATCGAGGCGATGCAGGAGCTTGACTACTACGATAAGCGGCGGATTCACAACCTCAAATACTTCACCTGGATCGAGCAGCAGGGCCGTGAACCGGAGGAGTTGAATGCCCAGTGGTATGACCATGAAAACTACTGGGGGCAGACCTTTGATGCCACCGAAACGATGGATGCGCTGATCAACGAATTCAACGATATGATTTTGAGTTCAGAATGATGCGAAAGCTCGATCGGGTTGTTTATTCGAGCCCATGAATATCATCAAAGGCGGGGAAACATGTTCAGGGGCGGCCGGATTCTCCTCTGAGCCAGGTGGTTTCTGTTAATTTTTCAGCATATAAAAGGATAAAAGGATGACTCTGAATTCCATTAAAGCGACAGATCCTGAAATTGCGGCGGCGATTGAAAAGGAATACGGCCGGCAGGCCGGCACGCTGGAGCTTATCGCATCGGAGAATATTGTCAGCCGGGCCGTCATGGCGGCCCAGGGATCGGTTTTGACCAACAAATATGCGGAAGGGTATCCGGACAAGCGGTACTATGGCGGGTGCGAATTTGCCGACATCGCCGAAAGCCTGGCCATCGAGCGGGCCAAGGAACTGTTTCAGGCCGAGTACGCCAATGTGCAGCCCCATTCCGGGTCCCAGGCCAATATGGCTGTTTACCTGGCCCTTTTAAATGTCGGCGATACGGTCCTGGGCATGGACTTGTCCTGCGGCGGCCACCTGACCCACGGCAGCCCGGTCAATTTTTCCGGAAAATTGTATAATTTTGTCCATTATGGTGTTCGGCGGGAGACCGGCACCATCGATTACGATGCCGTGGCCGATCTGGCCGAAAAACACAAGCCCCGGATGATCGTGGCCGGTGCGAGCGCATACCCGCGAATCATCGATTTTGGTATGTTCGCAGAAATTGCCAGATCCGTCGGTGCCCTTTTGATGGTCGATATGGCGCACATTGCCGGACTGGTGGCTGCAGGTCTGCATCCTTCACCGGTTCCGCTGGCGGACATTGTAACCAGCACCACCCACAAGACCCTGCGGGGTCCCCGCGGCGGATTGATTCTGTCCAGTACCGAATATGGCAAAAAACTCAACAGCACCATATTCCCGGGCATCCAGGGTGGCCCGCTCATGCATGTCATTGCCGCCAAGGCGGTGGCTCTGAAAGAAGCCCTTGCCGAATCCTTCCAGGCCTACCAGCAAAATATCGTTCATAATGCCAAAGCCCTGGCCCTGAATCTGCAAAAAAACGACGTCGATCTGGTTTCGGGCGGCACCGACAACCATATGATGCTCGCGGATCTGACCAGTCTGGACATTACCGGCAAAGATGCCGAAACGGTTCTTCACCGGGCCGGCATCACCACCAACAAGAACGCCATCCCCTTTGAGCGGCGCAGCCCCTTTGTGACCAGCGGCATCCGGATCGGCACGCCTGCGTTGACCTCCCGGGGAATGCAGGCCGGTGAGATGGAAACGATTGCCCGATTGATTGCATCGGTATTGAAAAATCCCGCTGATGAAAGCATCATCGGCCGGGTCCGCCAAAACGTATATGACCTCTGCGAGGCCTTTCCGGTTTACCAGGATTGACGCCCGGGCGGGCCGGTTACGTTTCGATGGACTCGACAATCTGCCGGATAAAGGCTTCGTGGCTCCAGGAGTCGTCGTGGGTCACACCCAGCCGGACCACCACCAGATCCTTTGACGGGATGCCGGCGACAATCTGGAAGTTAAAGCCCCCCAGGTAAAACAGGTCGGCCGGCAGGGAAGGAAACAGACTGTCGGCAGGATTTCCCGGAGTACCGGCGTTGAGCCAGAACTGGGCCCCATATTTGCCCTGAGGCGCCAGGGGATCGGGGTGGTCGAATAGGCGACCCAGTCCGGCGGCAGGATCTGCTCCCCCTGCCAGACACCCTTGTTGTTGACGAGCAGGCCGAATCGGGCCCAGTCCCTGGCCGTTGCAAACATGTAGCTCTACCCCACCGCCGAGCCCGAAGCATCCGGTTCGATGATGGCCGAATACATGCCGATCCGGTCAAACAGCTGCTGCCGGGCAAAATCGCAAAAATCCGTCAGGGTGCCGCCGACCGTGTCGCGCACGATGCGGGCGAGGATGTTGGCCATGCCGCTATAATAATACCATTCCGCGTCGGGCGCGGTCCTCAGGGGTTTTTCGGCGGCAAACCGGGCCATGCTCCGGCTAGCATAGAGCATGTCGGTGGCATCTGCAAACGGTGCATAGCTTTCTTCAAAGGCCAGTCCGCTGGACATGCGCAGCAGCTGGTCGCTTTTTTTCTGCGGCAGGATCCCCCGGGCCTGTTCGAGCAGGTCTTGCCGGTCGGTGTCCACCGCCAGGGTGCAGCCGCACCCGTCACGGTACACGGCGGTCATTGATTTCCGGAAACCAAAGGCGCTGGCCGTGACGGTCTTGTTGTCGTAGTTTCGTGTGGGTAATTTTGACCGGTCTCGGCCCCGGGACCCCCACACGAAATAGCGAGGAACCGATCGAAATAATACGGGTAATTTCTCCGAGAAAGCCCCAGGAAGGCAATCCGGAGAAATTACCTGATCCAAGTTCGCCCAAATATATCAAAAGCCTGCTTAATTATGGGGCTCACCGAGTTTTCTGGTTACTACTCATTTTACCACAATTCTGGCTCAACATTTTTTCATGGCTTTAGGTAATGACTGCTGTGATGAAAATCACCAGATCAATACGCTATCGCTGGTTTCTGTTTTTGTTCCTTTTTTCTGATTAATCTGTTGATCTGAATTTTTTTTGCCTGTGACGGTGAACACTTCGGGTGTGACTCCCATAGCTTGTTTCCATCCAGAAACATGGAATTTTGAAGGCGCCCGATCTTTGATAAACTGACATTCTACCCAAAACCAGAGAAGAAATAAGGCGTGCGTCATAGAAGAACATCAAAAAGTACGATAGGGCCAATTTTTGGACGCACTCCTCCTTTTGGGAGCCCTTAGTTTCTTTCTGGCCATCGTCAGCAGATTGGCCGCTACGAATAGCGGCCATAGATTTGCTCCTGTCGATCGAGCATCGTTTCGACCAATGTAGAATCAGCAGGGTTGCCTTCCAAAACGACACAGTCCAGAATCAGATTGGAAGCACCACCGGTCAGGCAAATTTTGTGACCATAATGATTGTCCCGGCGATCTTTGATGATAATGTCGGTATGCCTATGCTCTGGTTGTAACGGCGTCTACGGAATTCCCCTCCGCATCCTTGGGTGTGGGAATGCCTGTCAGAGTGGCAATGGTCGGGGCGATATCGATGATATTGACCGGCATTTTGTTTTTGCCAGCATGCACGCCCGGACCGTGCATGATGATGGATGCATGCATTTCTGGTTCATGGGGCAGGGCCACATGGACACCAGTAAAATTCTTGGAAAGCTCGGCCGGTTCAAACATCTCCGGATTCGGGATCAGCCGTTCGGTGCCATCAAAATATTTTACCGCAGACTGATATACGAACGGGCAGTTCATGTAGCGCGGCTTTACGGCAAACAGGACGTCTCCGACCCGATCAAATCCGGCAAACGGATAAACGCCCAGTTGCCCGGCAAGCTGTTTGGGGATGGCCACATCGATCACCCGTTCGCCTGTTTGCGGATCGATCCAAGCCATGAGCTTGTCGATGATTTCCTGCTGAACCTTTTCGTAATCTTCCGGTTCTACAATTCCTTGTGGGTCCCTGCCCTTGAGGTTGATGAAAATATGCGCATGACAGGGTTCGAGTGGAAAGCATTTGGTCTTGGACCAGTCGACGTGCATCTCTCCACCCTCGTCGATTTCATAGGAGAGCAATTCTGCGTCCTTCAAAAATTTTTTCAGGTAAGGATTTGATTCAATGGTTGAAAAACCATGATCTGAAACCACGACCACCAGGGTTTCCTCAAGGTCCACATCTTCCAGGATCTTTCCTATACCCCGATCTACCTGCTGGTATGAACGTCTGATATAGTCCATCCAGTAATCCGCTTTTTCAGGGTCATAGTGCGAAGATTTGGGGTCAATGCCCCCGTATGCCACGTGCTGCAGGTGGTCCACCGTTCCCACCCAGGTGTAGACCGAATCCATCTCGCCTGACTTCAATGCAAACCGAGTGGCTTCAGTCCACCAATCCACCAGCTGCTGCAATTGGGTCATATAGTCATCCAGTTTGACCCAGCCGTCCATGTATGCCCAGGGATCATCCACTTCGATGTAGGGGCCGGCCACTTTTTCCAGATCTTCCTGAATCTGCGGCGGGTAGCAATAGTTCTCCATGGTATTGATTGCGCTGGTAAACACCTTGAAATTTGAGGCATCTGGTGAGAGTTCCGGCAAATAAATCCTGAACCGGCCCTTTCGATCATTACCTTCCTCATCTTTGAATTTTTCTAGAATCCAGTCGCTCCATTGCCCCAGTTTCAATTGGGCAACTGCCTTGCTGAGATCTTTGCCTCGGCATACGTTGACAGTATCGTAGACATCGCCCGTTCCGGTAAAAACAGCATCGTAAACAACCCCCTTGGCAAATGTAGGCGGCACCTCCATTTTAAATTCAAGTGGTTTAGGGCCTTCCTGCGGGAGATTTTTCCAATCTGCAGCCGGGTTTAACTCTGTATTGACAGCCCGCCCCTGAATTTGGTTGCAGCGCAGACCGTGTGAGGAATAGACAGCACTGCTGGCCACATCCCACAAAGGCATGTAAAAATAGCGAAACGGAGGGTTCAGAGACGCAGCGATCTGCATACCGTTTTTGTGCTCGATAGGCCAGGTGACCGGCCAGTTGACCAAAGCTGATTTACGTCCGACCCGGGCTTCAGACTCCCAGAGGGTTTCGGCCAGCAGCATCCTTTTATCAAAAGAGGTATGCCAGGCATCAAGCTCCTCTCCAGGCAGACGGACCATAAGGCTCGGAATGCCGCAAGTGCCCGGTCCGGCGCCGGTGACAATGGCCCCCCATGCTGCCGCAGTGAGTGGCGGAAAAGTGGAAATAACGCGTGAAAAAAATCCATCGCTCATCAGTTTTGAAAAATTGGGCAGAGCGCCTTCTTTTGAAAACTTAGTGATCAAGTCCGGCAGGGCCGCGTCCACCCCCAGAATCAACAGTTTTTTTGCTTTTTTCATAATTTTTCCTGTTCTTTTTTAGATACCCGATTTTGGGGCCGCCATACGCCTTTTTTCTTCTACTGGCGGGCCGCTTCACGTATCGGCAAAATTATTAAAATTTTGCCGATACGGTTTTATTACAATATGGTCTCTTACAAGACTAAGCGCTCTTTTTCGCATGCAGATGCACCGCGGCTCCACCGGAAAAACATTCCGGTGTGCAGAGAATCCGCGGATTTTTACCGACAATGGTTTCAGCTCGCTCCAGTGCCGTTTTAAAATCGTTTACCGGCGTGTATCCGAGACCGCGTGCGTATCTCGGGGCTTTTGCGCCCACCAGAAAAATCCTGGAACACCATTTCTCGGTGACACTGCCACCGCTGAGCATGGACATGGCATGAAACGGATGATACCGGTAATGATTGGAGTACTGGAACCGGTAGTCATAATTCTGGGCAATATTCAACATGGCTTTGGATTTGAGGAAATCAGGGATGCTGGTGTAGTTCTGCATGGTTTCGTAGGTCTCTTCATATGATGGGAACCAGTGGGGGTTGTACCAGCCATCGCAGGCAGCCGCAGCGATAACCACCCCGCCCTGACGGAACGCATGCCAGCATCGTGACAACTGTCCACCAATGGCAAGACTCATCAAAATGGGGTTGGATCCCATGCCCGGGCCATAGTGAAAATTTCTCGGAAGCCCCATCACCAGTACATCTGCCGGCTCTGCCATGTCCAGTTCGATATTGGTGCGTTTCTCGGCCAACGGCCAAGTGGCCTTTTCCACGGCCTCGAGCTCACCGGCCTGGACATCAAGCACATCGGCATGCTGCCCTAAAACCGCATCCACGGCAAAAAACTTTTTACCGATCGCTTTTTCCATGGCCTGACCAATGGATTTGAACTGGTGGCGCATTCGCGACTTTGTCGAAGCGCCAAGCCAATCTTTGCGATGCATGGTCTCCGGGCAATGATGCGAGGCGATCGAGCGCCATCCGGCAAGGCCCGTAACGATCATCTTGTATCCCCCGCTGAAGCCGCCGTAGGGATTTCCCGCGCAATGCCCGATAACGATCGGAAGGTCTGCCTCAGCCATGAGCCGGTTGCACTGGACGACGTTGCCGTATTCATCAGTACCGAAATCGCACAAATCGGGTGCTTCCGCGTCGTGATTCAGCAACCGGTCAGGCCAGAACATATCCACGATTTCCCTGCCTAGATACCAGTACCACTCCTCGAGTGTATTTTTACGATGCAACCCCATGCAGCACAAAAGCGTGATGTTCTCCAGACGAGTGCCACCTTTGATAAGTTCTTTTACAATCATCGGGATGGCCACCCGCCGATGGGCATTGGGCTGGGCACCGCCTTTGACCCGGTCCGGGAATCCGATGACTACCTTTTTATCCGGCCCGCCAAGTTCTGAAAGCGGGGGAAACCCCAACGGTTTTTCCAATGCCCTGCGCGTCGCAGCATAAGGGTCCACATGGGGTGGATCCGTGTAGTCCACGCCATATCTCACAATTTTGGCGGTATCGCTCACTTCGATTCGCATGTGCGAATCACCGTAATCTAACAGCAAATCCTGCATTTACTGCTCCCTTCCATATGATCGGAACCAACCGACTATTTTACCCTCATTTACTGGTTTTACATGGAACCAAACTGGTTCACCGAATTATTAAGATTTTATTTTGGCACTCCGGGAATATACTTTTATTGCAACGCCAGGGATCTGACACCCCGCTGTTTGCGGCGGGGTTGTTTATTGCCCGTATTCAGTGCATGACTTCCGGATGATCAGGTCCGTATCCAGATGGTATTGCCGCACTTGATCGGAGGTGCCATTGATCATCTCGGAAAGACAGGTCATGGCATGCATGCCCATTTCATAGGCCGGCACACGCACTGTTGTCAGCGGCGGTTCGCAAAAGGCGGCAAATTCGATATCGTCAAACCCGGCAATCGAGATATCTTCGGGCACCCGGACACCTTGCTGCCGGGCAGCTGCCATAGCACCGATGGCCAGTGAATCGCTGGCCGCAAAAATCGCTGTCGGTGGATTTTCCCGGGACAGAAGAGCCCCCATCGCCTCTTTGCCTTCGGTAAAATTGGGGTCCCGCTCGTACACCAGGTCCGGATCAAAAGGGATCTTGTATTTTTCCAAGGCTGCCCGGTATCCGTCAAAACGGTGCTTTACCCGGTTCATTTTAAAATAAGGACCGATGAACAGCCCGATCCGCCTGTGTTTCAAACCGACAAGATATTCAGTAACGGAAAA
>ENA-ORCT01000324-ORCT01000324.1-marine-metagenome-genome-assembly--contig:-NODE-324-length-24282-cov-3.533609_pt1 | contig 24282 bp, 22 predicted proteins | sample MGYA00248632_ERZ508511 | MGnify/ENA primary metagenome ERZ508511 (study PRJEB26182, sample SAMN06268839) | marine metagenome | isolation source: Tt an P1-techrep anaerobic enrichment on pine from sediment...
TGACGGCTGCAGTCAGGGTGCCGTCGGTCGCGTTTTTAAAGCCAACGGGCATGGACAGGCCCGAGGCCATCTCCCGGTGGGTCTGGGATTCTGTTGTCCGGGCACCGATGGCCACCCAGGTCAACAGGCCGGCAATATATTGGGGAGTTATGGGATCCAGGATTTCCGTGGCTGTTGGCAGCCCCATCTCATTGATTGCAAGGAGCAGGGACCTGGCTCGGCGAAGCCCCTGGTCCATATTGTAGGAGGAGTCCAGAAAGGGATCGTTGATAAATCCCTTCCACCCCACGGTGGTCCGGGGTTTTTCAAAATAGACCCGCATCACCAGGTTGATCTTCTCGTTGACCTCCTCCCGCAAGTCTTTCATTTTGACGGCATACTCCATGGCTGCATCAACATCGTGAATGGAACAGGGCCCTGCAATGACAAGCAGGCGTTTGTCCGTTCCGTCAAGGATGTTTTCCACATCTTTTCTGCCGTCAATAACGGTTTTAGCTGCTGCATCTGTGACGGGAAGTTCCTCTTTGATGGCAGCCGGAGAGGTTAAGGTTTTGAATGCTTTGACATTGACATCGTAGGTCTGTTTCATGGCAATTTCCTCAGGAACGCGGATTTATTAAAACCGCGTTCCTTAGCAGGTTCTGATGCCGCCCGATGCCAGAAACAAAAAAGCCGCAGGCGGAATCTGCCTGCGGCTTGGGGGTATTTGAGAAAAATCAGCGCAACACAGGCAGACCGGTATAAAAATAATACCAGAAATAAAAATAAAGTCTGTCTGCCTTGCGAAAATTCATGAAGTTCCCTTCGTTTAATTTTTAACAGATAGAGCACAAACGCACTTTCCTGTCAAGGAGATTTAAAAATATTCAAACGGTGAGCGGTGCCTGCCTTGCGGAATTGTCATGCATCGAAATGCCGGAAACAATTTCTCCTTGGCAGCAGCTAAAACCGTAGGGTGGGCATCGCCCACCACATATACGCCCACATGTCAATCGACCGGCATTCCGGCCTGATGGCCGGGCATCTCCTATTCTGCGACACTCGGGACCGGGATCGATCGGTGACGCGGCCAGGCAGTATGGTCCTGCTCAATTAAACAAAAAAACCCGGCCGATTGGCCAGGCTTTTGATTTTTGACTCCCCAGCACGGACCCGAACCGCGGACCCAGTGGTTAACAGACAATATCCCTGAGCTTTCTAACCTCCTCAATTTAAAAGAAAGCCCTGAAATCATTAGATTAAAATTTTTACGCTTTTTCCAATTTTTTCTCATTTTAGCAGATTTTGGAGGCTTTTTCTCACACGGATTCTCACACAGAATTCCTGGCTGGGAAATTATTCCGGCGTTATAAAAAGTCAGCTTTCCGATTCAAATCGCCCTACCCCATCCTTTCAGCATCATCCTCGATATCGATCTCACTCAAATCGTCCAGCAGAAGATTAAAATCCAAGCCGGTCGTTCGTTTCTTTTCGGGAACAACAGCCTCTGCAATTTGCTTGAAGATTAGTTGTGCTGAAGGTGACTGCGAACAGGATGGACAGGATCGGCAAAACAGATAGAAATTACATCTGATTACCTCATGAGGTTCAGCGGAAGCGTGAAATCAAAATTGGAATCGATCGAATTACCGCATTATTTCAGCCGGCGATCATTTATCAACTCGGTCTTTCAGTTCCTTTCCGCATTTAAAAACGGGCAATTTCTTGGAAGGTATTTTTACCGTTTCCCCTGTTTTTGGGTTTCTGCCGACGTAAGATTTGTATTCCTTAACGTCAAAGGAACAGAGCCCTCTAATTTCAACCCGGTCACCTTTAGCCAGGGCACTGGCAATTTCATTGAAAAAAATATCAACGACAGATTCTGCATCGGATCGATTTAGACCGTTTTCAGTTGCCAATGAAATAATGAGATCACGCTTGTTCATAAACCTATGAGTCCAGTTCTGGTTCAGCTATCAGGATTCAGTCATTTTTTGCAGATTCTGTCGAATCGGTTTCGTTATAAAGCTGGGCATAATGCGGAATCACCGTGAAAATGTCAACCAGGCCATTTGGCAGTGGTTTGTTTTAGAGAAACAATAATCAGGGGTAAAACTTTCCATCCTCGGATTTGAATAGTTGAAGATTGGCGTCTCGATTGTGTAAATGCGTCAAAATTGATTTTCCCTGAAGTATCAGATTTAGAAGGCCGAGAGAATTTCAAGGCATTTATCTTACAAAATCAAGAGCTACTGCAAAAAAGCCCGGCGATCCCCTCTATCGTTTGGGCTTTTTGCATTTTATAGCCAGCTGTTTGTCCGCGATGCAATAAATCCCTTCCAAAGCAGGTCATGTTTTCGGACGAAACCAGAAAAGGGTTAACGGAAATCGAACGTTTGGGATAGTCTCAATCCCTTCCAAAGCAGGTCATGTTTTCGGACTGAAGTATCTACCGCGATGTAGTTTTTAATTCTTCGTCTCAATCCCTTCCAAAGCAGGTCATGTTTTCGGACAAGGATAAGGCCATTCAGCTCGGAGAAGTAGATAAAGTCTCAATCCCTTCCAAAGCAGGTCATGTTTTCGGACCGATCAGACGGTTGATCTTGGGACTGACATTGAAGAAGTCTCAATCCCTTCCAAAGCAGGTCATGTTTTCGGACCCTAGCTGGAATGGTCTATTACAACAATGCTTCTGCCGTCTCAATCCCTTCCAAAGCAGGTCATGTTTTCGGACACATATGAACGGGTGTTTGAAGATGAAACCAATACTAAGTCTCAATCCCTTCCAAAGCAGGTCATGTTTTCGGACTGAGCGACGGCACGCTGTGGCTGTTTACCCGATACGGTCTCAATCCCTTCTAAAGCAGGTCATGTTTTCGGACAAAAGCTTCTTGCGCCAAGGGAAGCGGTTGACAGAAGTCTCAATCCCTTCCAAAGCAGGTCATGTTTTCGGACTTTATTCATATGTCACTTTTAGTAACTGGGTTTATAGTCTCAATCCCTTCCAAAGCAGGTCATGTTTTCGGACCAACAAAGCGTTTTCTCTCCGCAAGTAATTCAGAAGTCTCAATCCCTTCCAAAGCAGGTCATGTTTTCGGACGTTGATGGCTTTAAATTTAACATATATCATTACGGTCTCAATCCCTTCCAAAGCAGGTCATGTTTTCGGACATTTCATGGTTCAAACACTGGTAAAACATGAAGAACTGTCTCAATCCCTTCCAAAGCAGGTCATGTTTTCGGACAGTGAACAGAAAAAAGAAGTGGGAGGTATTCCTTTAGTCTCAATCCCTTCCAAAGCAGGTCATGTTTTCGGACAGCGCCACTTGAAATTGCAATATTATCAAGTTGTTGTCAAGGCAAAAACTGTAAGGCCGATTTTTGAGCCTCATTTTTACTTCCGAATTCTTCTGAAATTCTACTTTGAAATCTTGAATATGTATCGGTTTCAATCAGTTATATAATTCCTGTAACCTACCCCAAATTTTAGGCCATGGAAAAAATCCGTCGAACTGATTGATTTTGCATTGTTTTTATGAAAAACGGGTTTTTAGCGGCCGGAAAAACGGTGTTAATGCCCAAAAAATCCCATCAAATCAGGTTTATTACAAAATATACACGTCCTTGTCCTGGGTCACCTCGCCCTGGCCGACGATCTGGATATTCCGCTCACAGCCGGCGCACAAGGCATATATCCGGACGCTGTCCTCATCGGAATCGATGATGCCCTCTATACGATCGACCATACTGACGAGCAGGTCCTGGCTGAGGATGCACTCAAACACGCTGTATTGTACCCGGTCGCCGAAGTCTTTCAGGGTTTTGGCCAGTTTCACCCGGCGGCGATCATCAGGGATATCGTAGGATATGAGGTATAGCATTTATTTTCCGATTAGTGGAGAAGCGTTTTTGATCATATTGAATCGCCAACATTTTAAAAGAAAAAGCATTTTACCATGAAGAAAAAGAAGATCATGAAGGGTTTAAAAGCAAAAAACATATTATCTCGCAAAGTCGCGAAGGTCGCAAAGAAAGGCAATATTAACCGCAGACTTGCCCTGCCGACATGTTCCGTCGTCTTGTCCCGTCGTAGCTTGTTGTTTAGCGAAGACGGAAGGACGCAGACTCAAAAAAAACGAATTTTTTTCAGCGAATCGATAAAACGCCGATTCACTGAAAATATAGGAAACGATGTAGTGGCGCAGCGTGCTGCGCTTTTTTCCTTCATGTCCTTCATGATCTTCACGGTGAAAAACCAAAGCAGTTATGCCTCCAATGCCACGGCCCGGTATGGCTCGCCGGTTTTGATGGCGGCGGCCAGGTTTTCCGCCTGGATGCGAAAACATTTCCGAAGCGTGGTCTGCTCGCTGCGCACGGGATGAGTAAATTCCCGGTTGATATGCTTTTCATATTCAGCAAAGTATCGTTTCATCGCCTCGCGCCTGAAATAGGTGGCCCCGCCCCGCGGGTTGATTTGAAAATCGTCCTCGCTAAATACCCGGTTGTTTACAAGGTTCAAAACCAGTCGGTCGGCTACCGGCGCCCGGAACTCCTCCATCAGGTCGGCCGCCAGTGAGGCCCTTCCATAGTCCACACTGTGGAAAAAGCCCAGATATGGATCAAAGCCCAAACCATCCAGAAGTGATGCGATCTCGTTGAACACCATGGTGTAGGTGAGAGACAGCATCCCATTGACCGGATCGGTTGCCGGGCGCTTGCGTCTTCCCGGAAAGGTTAAATCACCCCGCAGCATCTTACCGAAAGCGGAAAAGTAAATCCGGGCTGCCGTTCCCTCAATGCCAAGCAATTGCTCGATCCCGTCGGCTGCCTCCACCGTTTTCAGAGTGTTTGCCAAGCTCTCAACCTCGCTGCCGACGTCCGTCTCTGGCTGGTTGTAGGTAAATCGCCGGATCAGATTCAGCCCGTTTCCGATCTTGCCAGCTACAATGGCCCGGGATATCGCCAGTTTGAATGCCTCATCCTCGTATTTACGGAACTGCTCCAGACGAAGGAAAATGTTTTTGGTTGCCGGCGAGGTGAGTTGGCCTTTCAGCCGTCCGGTCCGCGAGAGGATGGCCATCTCAATGTCGTGCTCGAACAACTCATGGACCGCCTGGGTGGTGAACTGCACATTGCCGAAGATCAGGACGGCGTCGATTTTATGGCATTGGACATCCAGCAGCACCGCATCGTCTTTTTGAACAATCAGTCGGTTGCCGGTTGCATGTTGAGAGCCAATGGTGTTCACCATGAAAAGTTAAAAGCAAAAAAACATCATTGAAGCACAGATGAAAATGCGTTTCGTTTCACCGTGAAGGAAATGAAGACCATGAAGCTTAAAAAGCAGAAAAAACTATTCTCTCGCAAAGCCGCGAAGGACGCCAAGAAAGGCAATGTTAATCGCAGACTTAGAAAAAGTGATTTTTTTTCATCGAATCGATAAAACGCTGATTCACTGAAAAACCTCGGTCTCAAAGAAACCGTGTAGTTGCGCAGCGCGCTGCGCGTTTTTCTTCATGTCCTTCATGATCTTCATGGTAACCCCCCTGCCTTTCCACAACCAAATCCGTCGCCCCTTTGAGGAAAATCGCCCACCGGCAGATTCCAACCATCGACCCACAACCAACAACCATCCCGAGCGAAGCGAGCCCGTCTTAAACGTTGAACTCGAAACTGCGCGGATCGCCGTCTCGATCCCTTCCAAAGCAGGTCTGTGTTTCCGAGCAGTAGCAGGTTTGATAAATTTCCGGTTTCACAAGGAAAAATAATGGTGTTCACCATGAAGGCCATGAAGGTAATGAAGCTTAAAAAGCAGGAAAAGCTATTCTCTCGCAAAGCCGCGAAGATCGCAAAGAAAGGCAATGTTAATCGCAGACTTAGAAAAAGCGAATTTTTTCCACTGAATCGATAATGCGCTGATTCACTGAAAAACCACGGTCTCAAAGAAGCCGTGTAGTGGCGCAGCGTACTGCGCTCTTTTCTTCATGGCCTTCATGCGCTTCATGGCAAAATCAGGTGCTTTTCCACAACCAAATCCACCGCCCCTTTGAGAAAAATCGCCCACCGGCAGATTCCAACCATCGACCCGCAACCAACAACCATCCCGAGCGAAGCGAGCCCGTCTTAAACTTTTAACCCGGAACGTTGAACTCGAAACTGCGCGGAGCGCCGTCTCAATCCTTTCCAAAGCAGGTCAATGTTTCCGAGTCTGAGATTGTTCTTGGAGCGGCTTTATTCGTGATGTCTCAATCCCTTCCAAAGCAGGTCAATGTTTCCGAGTGAGTCCATGTCGCCCTGGCGTAAATTTGACGTCAGAAGTCTCAATCCCTTCCAAAGCAGGTCGTTGTTTCCGAGGGTGAGGCGGCAACAACAATCCAACTAGCAAAAACGTCTCAATCCCTTCCAAAGCAGGTCAATGTTTCCGAGTTCACAGAAAATCGATTACGAGAGCATCACGCGTGTGTCTCAATCCCTTCCAAAGCAGGTCAATGTTTCCGAGCGAAAAGCCAATCGGCTTCTCCGGTGGCAATAAAGCCAAGTCTCAATCCCTTCCAAAGCAGGTCAATGTTTCCGAGAATGGAGGCGGTACTGTCAAGTTGTGGGTATCAATTGGTCTCAATCCCTTCCAAAGCAGGTCAATGTTTCCGAGTTGGTTTTCCGCTGGCGGACCGGGTAGCACTCAACATCGTCTCAATCCCTTCCAAAGCAGGTCAATGTTTCCGAGGCCACCATCTGGAGCTACGATGATGTGGACGGGGAGAAGTCTCAATCCCTTCCAAAGCAGGTCAATGTTTCCGAGACCTGAAGTTGGATTGAAACGATCATTTAAGAAAAAGTCTCAATCCCTTCCAAAGCAGGTCAATGTTTCCGAGTTTCAAAGACTTCATGAACAACAATATGCTGTTCCGTCTCAATCCCTTCCAAAGCAGGTCAATGTTTCCGATATGTGAATATGATTATCGGCATTGACGCGGAAAATCGTCTCAATCCCTTCCAAAGCAGGTCAATGTTTCCGATCCTGAAAGGTGGTACCAGGAGCAATGGTGCCAGCGTCTCAATCCCTTCCAAAGCAGGTCAATGTTTCCGAGGCGGCCCTGAATTTACCAATGAAATCGGATAGCTTGAGGGCAAAAACCTGTAAGGTCCATTTCGAGCCATTTGTTTTTCTCCTATTTTCTTCGGTTTTTCGTCTTAGAATTTTAAATTTTACAATTGTTTCAAAGGTATAGAAAATTCCTGTAACCTACCCCTATTTTTAGGCCTTGAAAAAAATCCGTAAGAGTCTTTGATTTTATTTGTAAAATTAAAAATAACCCTTCAATTTTCACCTATTTGTCCGGTTTTGGCAGCTTTTGTTTACGATCCCGGAGGTAGACTGCCATATCGAACGGACCAGGGTAAAACAGTACCCTGCGCTTTCTTTGTTTTGATAAGTTACCGGTTGCACGTGAAAAAACAATGGTGTTCACCATGAAGGCCATGAAGTTAATGAAGGTTAAAAAGCAGAAAAAATTATTATCTCGCAAAGCCGCGAAGATCGCAAAGAACGGCAATATTAACCTCAGACTTGCCCTGCCGGCATGTCCCGTCGTCTTGTCCCGTCGTAGCTTGTTGTTTAGCGAAGACGGAAGCTTCCTGTTTTGGGAAACCGGAAGTACGCAGACTTAGAAAAAGCGATTTTTTTCCAACGAATCGATAAAGCGCTGATTCACTGAAAAACCTCGGTCTCAAAGAAGCCGTGTAGTTGCGCTGCGTGCTGCGCTCTTTTCTTCATGGCCTTCATGCGCATCATGGTAAAACCAGGTGCTTTTCCACAACCAAATCCGTCGCCCCTTTGAGGAAAATCGCCCACAGGCAGCCTCCAACCATCGCCCCACAACCAACAACCATCCCGAGCGAAGCGAGCCCGTCTTAAACTTTGAACCCGGAACGTTGAACTCAAAACTGCGCGGGGCGCCGTCTCAATCCCTTCCAAAGCAGGTCAATGTTTCCGAGTAAAAAAGCGCCGCCGGAAGTGTTTGGCCGCATGATGTCTCAATCCCTTCCAAAGCAGGTCAATGTTTCCGAGGCCCATACCCACGACCGACACCCCGGTCGGTGTGACGTCTCAATCCCTTCCAAAGCAGGTCAGTGTTTCCACGTTATTCTATAAATTTTTAACAGTCCACTTTGAATTTTATCAGAACTCTTCCAAAACAGGCGGTCAAAATCGAGAAAGGGTTATCAGGCATGAAAATAATCGCAAAAGCTAAACCTACCTTTTCCACTTGAGCTGTGCTCTGCCCTGAATTTTTTTTCAACTACATGGACATGGTTTATAGTTTAAGATCGAGGTGAAAACGATAAACATTTTATGCAATTTTTTCCTGGTGAAGCTTTAGCGATTTTTAGGGCAACATAGGCTTCATTCGGTGTTGTCCCAAAACCAATGCTACATGTTAAACCTCCCGTCAACCGGGTATATTTGAGTTGAAGGTTTTCGAGATATTCAGGTATGTAGCATCCATGAAACAACAAATCATCACCTGAGCAGAATAAAATCTCACCATTAATCGGTGATTTTCTTATATCATTGCAGAGTTCTTTAAATGCAAATTCAACTGCTTTGCTAAATTTTGTAAACTTTTTTTTATCGGCGTTTGACTGAAAAAGGCTCTCCAAGCTAAATCCTGTATCATCGCCATCAATACCAAAAAAATATTTATTTCCCAATGTCCCAATTTGGGTATAATTCTTATGGCTATTTCTATTACTAATCTTAGCGTCTCCTTTTAACTTTCCTTTTTCATGTAAAATTTTAAAATATTCTGATGTCGCTAACAAGAGCTCAATTCCCAATCGGGCCCTAATCCTGCCGAATTCGGGCGATGTTTGCTCGTGTGTAGACGCATTCCTTAATCCTCGTAGCAGTTGGGCTATATCATATATCAAATTGGGCTCATATTCGGGAGCAAGTTCTTCCAGCTTCGACGAAATATAAAGAATTATACTATTCAGATTAATTTCTTTTTTTGAATTATCTTCTCTAATAACGTAAAATACGCTACGCATAAAATCTTCATAAGCTCGCCCAATATATCTAACTGCACCTCCTAATGATGCACCATTATTACGTTTTTCTCCAACGAAAAGAGCGTGAATTGCGTTCTCAATGTCTCCCTCTAAGCCACCATTCTCAGCAAAATCAGTTTCCCTGATTGAGTTTAAAATTTGAGACACTGTTCGGGCTTTAATATTAAATCTTCGAACCTCTGTAAGCCATGAAGGAGCAATTGAATCTAATAATGACGGGTCGGGCAATTCAAAATAGGCCTCTCTCAATTGCTCAGGTGATAGGAATTTTTCGAATATATTACTAATGGGTTCTGCAAATCGTTCGTTAGGTTTGATGCGAGACAAATCCAAAATGAATTGCCGGCGAATACCAAGCACATAGCCAAGGTTAGACAAAACAGTTTTATATAAAGAACTTCCATTGGTGAGATCAATATATATATCTTGGTGTTTATCGATTGAATTTATGCAACGTTCAAGATGTTTAGCCGCTCTTTCGAGCGCATTGCTTCCTTTTTCTAAATCAACAGTAAAATGCACAAAATTTTCAGGGTGAAGATTATATTTAATTATTTCATTTTTCCAATAAGAATTTCCTAATTGATAGGCTTCTGACTTGCTAGAGTGCAAAACAAAAATTTCAAGAAGTCCGTCTCCTCCCCGATCGATATCTGCTAAATGAGCAGCCAATAGCGAATTTACGAAAGTATAATTGTTTAGATTTCCATTTATAAATAGAGAAGCCATTCTAATTCACCTTTTTCTTGAAAATTCCTGAGCTATTCAGAAATCAAAACATCATTGATTGATATCTAAGTGCATTGATCAAATTCCCGTATATCTGCGACTTAAGGTTAGCAAAAGATATTTTTTCCAGTAATTCGTCGGACAGCGGTATCGCTTTTCCGTAATAAAAATATGACGTTTGATCACCTAATTTATCTATATATTTAAAAATATCATCTTTCTTGATTTCAAAATTTCCACCATTGAAAAATATCAAATCCACATCACCGGGTTTCTGGTCTGACCCCATTTTATGATATTGAACCTTTTCGAAACCCATTCTCTCAAAATAATAACGAATAAATGACTCATCACTTTCTTCTGGGCTTAAAACAATGATTCTTTTATTTTCTCTCAACTCAGTTTCTTCATCGTGTTTTCTAAGAATTTGAATAATACTGTCTTTCTTTTGGTTAAAATGTTCATCAAAAGACATCTCAAAAAGGTTTTCAACTCTTTCGTCAACTATTTTATTGAAGATGCGAACGGCCCTTCTATAAAAAGAAAATACCAATCCGGCTATTCCAAGAAGGGATCCAAGGCTTATGTAGACCAAATGGATAAAATCATGATCGAACTGATCCTTGCTGGTTGATAATACAAAATCAATCTCACTCGATTTGAGTTTATATTTTTCCTCAATTTGCTCAAGGGTAAATGCCAATTGTTTTTCTATTATGTCCTTTTGTCGCTCCAAGTTATCAACACGTTGGAGCAGATCGGAATCTGTTTCTGGCATTTTTTTTTGACAAGCGGTTAAGGATGCAAGGCAAATAGTTGCTATCACGATATAAACAAACATCTTTTTCATTCTAAAACACCCCGTTATTGTTCGACTGGCATTTCTTGAATACAAGAAAATATACTTCAATATGATAGTTTAAATCGATTAAATCGCCCTTAATTCCTTCCCTGAATTTTTTGCATCTTTAAACCAATAATAATCCGGATATCCAAAAATCCTCGGATCGGATTCATTCCAAACCATCATTTTGCGCAATTGCTGCATCGTGTCGCAAGTATCATTTGTAATGGACAGAGTCATCGCTTGAATCCATTCCTTCAGATCCTCTCCTGTCAGTACTGTGCTTTCTGTCTGCTGGAGGGATGAAAATCGATCGGCAGGGGAAGGGTATATGATCATCTTATCAATTTTGATATGACAGCTGCCAAGTCCTAAGGGCTTGCCATTACCGATTTTATGCCTCATCGGGCCGTTTAATTTTAAAGCCTCTTCACCAATTTCCACATTCACATTTTCTTGAAGACTTATCACGTAAACGAGGAGGGATAGCTCATCTTCAGTCAGGTTCGAAAAATCGACGGAAAAATCAAAGTGATGGCCGGGTAAAAGTGCATTTACGCTCCGAGCCCTTTTCTTTAAATTTTGAGGAACGACAGGAACCGAATCTTTTCTGTTCGGCTGATGAAAATACAATTTTCGTGATAATCCGTCGATTTTTCCGGTGCCGGGCGTTCGATAAAAAGGTTCATGCCGTGTTCCGCAGCTCGAGAGCAGGACTTCAAAAGCCTTTGTCTGAATTTGCTCCTCTCGAATCAGGGCATCCCCTATAGATATTTTCCCTTTATGCACCTTGGCGCCACTACCTCGCTCCATCATGCCGAACATTCTACAGGATATGCATAAGGCGTTCACTCTATTGCACGCTGCATATCTTTTGCTATATTGCCCTCTACTGTCCGTGACGTTACAACCCCCGCCTATAATTTCCGACAGAGACCGGAACATCCCTTTAAGCGAGCTTCCCGGGATTACACATCGTCCATCCCGAGAATAAAACTGTTGTCGATAGAGGCGATTTCCTCCAACGAATAAGGAGGTCAGATTCTCTATAGAACAAGACAGTGAACCACTGAAACCCGTGAATTTTTCATCAGTGACCGGTGTTTCTCGCCGCAATTCTTCACGGATAGGTATCAGGCGGTAGGGATTCCAAATTTCTTCATTTATCGGCATTGGGTTTCTCCCAATTTTCTATCAGGCTGTGGTAACGGCTGAATTTTGTCATATCGGAGTTGTCATTCCAGTGTTCAATGACGAGAACGATTCTACCTTTGCTGAACTTCGGATCTGAGATGGGAAATTCAAAGTGATGTGGCACCTGCATCTCAATCCATGGGCCTTTCTCCTGGGTTTTTGTCCCCCATAAAAAGTACTGGCATGTATTGGACTTTAGACCGTCAAGCTCTGGGGAAAAATTTACAAGTCCGGCAGGTGGCTCAATTGTGCCCAGAAACACCGTTCGCATAGTGTCACCGGTCCAGCGCCATTTTAACTCACCTTCGGCAGAGAAGATTCGTCCATGATCTGTTTCGGACCACAAATTTTCATCATTTACATAGGATTCGAATACGGCTTTGCCGGGTGTGAAGGCCATCAGGAGCCACGATTCCGAAAAGGAGAAACGCTGAACCAGTCTGATGAAATTCTCTCGGGAAAGATCATCTGCGTAGAGAAATTTTGTCATATGCCCCTCACTTCGATTTTTTCCAAAGAGATTGGCCACGGCACCTCCTGTATATATGACGAAAAGTCTTGAACTGCCTGCTCCAGAAAATCTTTCCAATGCTGTGTGATGTCGTATTCAAACCGCAATCCATTTCTGGAGGGTTCAGGCATCGCACAGGTGCCACCATTTAATTCATTGAATAGGCCATAGGCTGACTTTTCTTTATCAGAACAAAAAGCAGATATTCCTGCAAGATTAGTTACTTCCGTATTTAAGTAGGATATTTTGAACTCTGTAATGGTGACCCCGAATTTTCCCAATCCCCGGCTGTTTCCAAAACCGATTCGTAAAAGCCCCTGTTCCATATCCCTGACCACAAGGCCTATTAATCCCAGTTGCCATCGCTCAAAATTTCGGATTTCAATAGTCGTTTCAAACTCACCCCGAGTCAAAACCTCAAGGTCGTATAAGGCACCTCCAACCGCGCCACCTGTCAATCGGTCGATGGCAACTCCATTCCGTATTTCGAGTACCGGCTTTCCTGTCTCTTTATAGTCGTCTGAAATGTAGGCATCTGATATGCCGAAACGCCCGGCAAACCCAAGGGAACCGAAAATTTTGCATGTTGGGCAGGAATTTTTGTAAATATCAGAAGAAGCGAGATCGTTTTCTTTTTTTAACTTCTCAAATCGTAATCCGCATGACGCCTGGCGTCTCTCACCGGGTAATTCTTTTCCCGGTTCGACATAAGGAATGCATACCGGTACTGGGGTGTCACGTAAACTTCGGCAGATTTTTTCTGCATACGACCGAATCATACCCTTCAAAGAGCTTCCGGGAATAAAGGGCTCCGGCTGATCGCCCGCATGGAAAGACCGTACAAAGGACATATCCACCCCGCCGACGGTGGCTTGACCGGATTTTATCAGTAACGGATCGATGGGAACAATTTTCAGGCCTATCTTGGCGTTATTGATGTGTTTTTTCAGCATCTACTTGGCCTCCTTGACCGGTAAGGACCTGGTTAAGAGACTCGGACAGAAGGTTGCCTGCCTCGGTCATTTTCCGTTCCAATAAAAATGGCTTAAGCTGTGTCATATCCGTATAGTCGACCATCTTGACAGCCAGGTTGTACAACTTTACCATTCCGAGACCGCGTGATGTTAACCCCCCCATTCGGAAACCGTTTTCCCATTCGGACAGGACCGCAGCAATCAGAGCACGTTCATTTCTATTTGGATTCTCAATATCGATGGTGATGGCAAACCGGGTGTTTTTCGGCGCGACCTCATAATTGTATAAGGCCTTTGGCCGTGCGGTTTCCGAATCCCGGTCAATGCAGACTCCGTCGCGGACCTGGATACCACGGCTCCACTCAATAAGTTCACCGTCACTGAAAAAGATCCGGGAAGCCATCATTGGGGATCCGAAAAGCTTGCAAATATCGCAGGTGTTTTCATAGATCTCTTCGAACCTGGACTTCTCGGATTTCCAACCCTTTATCTTCTCGTCCACCGCTTTTCGAATGGTTTCATCACTTACACATGGGACTCCCGATAGGTCCTTGTCTAAAAGACATGCCCGCAAATTCAGATACCCCGCCAAGTGTTCCGCATAGGCTCTGAAGCACCCCTTCAGGGAAGACCCTGGCAATAAGGGAGTATCGTTCTGGTCTTTCAATATGCCCATTTTCGATGAACTATCGCCTTCTTTTCCGGAGCCGATATGGAAGGCGGTTTTGAAACCCAACTCTCCTGTAATTTGAACTTTTTTTTCAAAATACTTGTTTTGATTCATAACGCCGCTCCCAGCCTGATTTTGTAAAAGTAATGGCAATTGAAATGTTCAATAAATATCGGCAGCGCGTGGTTCATCACTTTTTCGATTTTTTCCCGGTTTTGTTTTTTTAATTGGTTCCGCGCCCTTTTGTCAGTTATTTTTGATTCATCTTCAAGAATGGAAAATTTGATCAACTCCGCGGCGATCACTGACCGTAAGGAAAATTCCGCCCCCGGTTGAGCGAATAATATTTGAAAAAGAAATTCCCAAAACTGCTTGTTCCTGATTTTAGAATTTTTTTTCCGTTGGTTTTCAATCAGGAACTTTAAACCATTTAGGCCCCCGGCCTGTACCGCTGCCGGCATGGAATAAAGCTGTGTTTTATCTATTACCTGATTATTCCTGAGGAACTCTTCGACAATCTCACAAGCATTTTTCCTAAGCTGGTCATCCGCAAACTGGCGAAACTGAACGGAACTGATATATTCATCTATATCCATGATGGTTTCACTCTATTTATCCAAAGATTCATACAAATAGTGGGTAACGACCTGTCGAACCCAACCTCTTGCAAGTTTTAACTTTAATTCGAGTGTTTCATACGGATTTCCGCCGCCTAAATCTTTGGCTTTTTCCTCAAGATATTCCAACTGAGAGAGCATTGGACCTGCAATCTTTCCCCATATTATTTCATGCTTTTTTTTTTCTTTGCCGGCCTGGTTTTTTATGAAATTTAAGATTTCGGAAAACCGGGTTGTGGCAGATACCAGCGATTCCAGTCCTCTGGCTTGAGCGGTTTTGAGGCGAAGGTTTGCCATTTGGCTTCCTAACGCCATTGATTGTGGATAAAAATCTTCCAGAATCTGATCTGCCTTCCATAGTTTTTCTGGGCTCAGCACTCGCCCTGTAGCTGTCTCATCGCTCATCAGATCACCTCTTGTGCGGTGTGCAATTGGTTGCAGATTGAAACTTGACCGAAACCTTCCTCCTGTCGAAAGCCGATACCGCTTTTCACCACATCGGAAAGAAATTTATTCAGACCGTCTAAATCATCGCCTTCGTATTTAAAAAGGAACACGCTTCCCGTAACTATTCCGATATCATCCGGTTTCGGCAAGCCCCAGCTTGATTGCCACCCCCTTATTTTTTGAGATTTTACCATTTTAAGAACCGGTGCCACTCCATCGAATGGCAGATCAAGATCAAAAGATGGCCGGAGGAACCGGTCCGTCAAGATGGCATGAGAATTCATCATAACGCTGAAATAGATTCCTTCCGGCGGATCGATCGATGCGAAAGCCTTGACCTTGCGTTTAAAATCAGTATCCCACTTGAGGATATCAAAACTATCCTGATCTTCATTTGCCTCGGTTAGTGACAATTTGACTTCACCGCTTCCGCTGGTCCGGTTGGCCCCTACAAATAGGTTGCTTTCAATCAGTTTTTTCAGGGGATCTAATTGCTCAGCAGTTAAGTAAAGGGTTCCATAAAATTCCTGAGGTTTGAACTCGCCGGACCCTTCATCCATTCGGTGATCAGCAATTGACTGCGTGATAAAGAAAATTTTGTCTGAAGCTGTGCCCGTCGACCGATCGATTCCTGTGTGCCGGTGCATGATCATCGTTGGTTTATGAAGCTGAGGCACTTCCAAATTTTCACTCCAGAAACCGGAAATGCATTTCAGATCGTTCCCACAAATCCGGCAAGTGTTGTCGGAGATGGTTTCAGGTTTCAGGTAATTTGCAAACCTTCGGCACAGAATATCTTCTACACCGTGCGCTGTAGTATTTATTTTTTTCCCCTCGTCACCTTCTTTAAGAAAGCCTGGTTTTCGCTTACATGAAACAGCTGACAGCGGCAGTGGCCGGGATTTCATTCCAGCACAGTTTGTCGGCAGCAAATCCGTGAACCGGACCGGGTTGTTCAAAAAAAGGCTCTTGAATTCCGTTTCATCCGGGGTACCGCCTTCCCGTATATATTGGGCGGCAAGAGCTCCTCTCAAGGTGCTGCCGGGTATAAAATCCAGACTAAGCGAGGTATCCGACTGCCGATTCTGCTGAATGATTACAGGGGATTTCAGCGTTGCGGATATTGCATAACGTTTCATCGGTTCACCTCGTCTCCTCGTACAGGTCACCATCCAGGAACTCAAAAATTTCCTCTATATCTAAAGATTGGCCGTTATATTCTATTGACGAAAATTCAATTGAGGCGCGGCCACTTCCAATGCTTTTGTCTCCCCCTATATACTCAATTTGCATTATGCCAGCCAGCAGCAGACAGTACGCATAAGGAGGGTAATCCGCGTCAAGGGAAACCAGATCGTCGTGATACGCATCGATCGATGTTTCGAGGCTGAGCGGGATCACGCATTCAGTGGAAAACAGATGTTTTTCACGAGTTGTTTTTAAAATTCGATACCGGCACGATCGACTTTGCTCGAGATTCAGCTGATATCCAGGATCGGTCTCAAGGGTTGCGTTGCGGAAAAATATGTTCGCCCCCTCATATTTATTTCCGAATAACCGATCGATTGGAGACGCTATCCCTTTTAATGGCTCAAACGCCCCGGGTGCATGAGGATTTGAATGGTGTGGGTCTGAAGGACTCGGAAAGGACAAGGTCCTTGAAAGTTTTTCACAATTTTCCCTTACAATTCCCTTAAGGGTGCTCCCAGGAATATATGGCAAATTCCTGGCATCTCGCTTCACCAGCCGGTCCAGTAAAAAACTTCCTTCACCTGAGCCCGTATGCCATTTGGATTGAAATTGTATTTGGAAGGACAGCTTCAATCTGTGCTTCATAGATCCCCCAGATCGACATCAGAGGTTTAGGGTAAGAAATCGATAACTTCGATTAAGTCGGATAGCACCGTTGAGCAATAATCGTCCCCGGAACAATCAGCAGAGTGAGATTTCCACGGCATATTTGTAAAGCAACCAAATTGCCCAAGGGCCTGCTGTAACGCAGTCCGCTTTTCCCCTTTCGGAGTTCGCGTATAAATTTTCAGACATTCAAGGGTTCCATTCATTTTTCCCAAAGCGGGGGCATTACCCAAACGTTTCAATCGGGTACTTGGAATTAAATCTTTCAGGATTTTTGCATGATGGAGCAGGCTTTTCGTTTCATTTAAAGAATAGGGTTTCTGGTATAGTTTAAGAGGCGTTCCTTGCTTTTTGCCGAGTTGCAGATGAACTGCCCGACAGTCTTCAATGCTCAATTGGTTATAGTTCGTAGTTACATGGAAATCGATGTAGGTGGGCGTAAATAATCCAGAAGCTTGCTTATCAAAAGAGCCTGATTGCTTGGCGGACTTCAGTAATTCCTCAGCCTGGTTCAGCAGGTTAAATATAGGTGTTTTGGATTTTCCGTAGGCAATTCCAAGGGAAATGGTCATCCCGCCCTCTCCAAGCAAATTCGAAAAAAACGCATTGTCCGCGAATTTTTTCTTTGTGATGTCAGTAAATCTTTCTGCTACTGAAACAGCAAAAGGCAGAGCGGCGTCGGCGGAAAGATAGACAACCAAATCGTCCCCGCCGAGAAGCAGAATGTCAGCCGGAATGATATCCGATTGTTGCTGTTGGTTCTCGAAGAAGACTTCATACAGGCTTTCGTGACATGCACTCCTTATCGCATGATCAACAATGCTGGAAAAAAATTCAAATTGATCAGCGGTTTTTATTTCCCGAATAATATGCCCCATGGCGTTGCCGTCGGCATACACAAGCGCTGTGTACCCTTTGCGGGATATGCATTGATCTCCAATTTCTTGCAAATTATCGGGCCGGGTTGCCACTACTCCTTGGATTCTTAAAAATTTCGAGAACCGCTCCCACTCCAAGGATTTTGCGTTAAAGTTGAAATCTGTCTTTTTTCGGCAAGAATCACAAAGAATTCGCTCTCCGTCTTTCGGCAGATCCACAGGAGTTGCCATTCCCGAGCAACTATCGCACTCTCGAATAAATCCGGTGTGAATGCTCGAACACGGTTCTGCAGGCATGTCATACCGCATTTTTTCGGATTCAAAATTTGCTATCTTTAATGACCGATAGTAGTCATCCTTTAACAGGCGTGATTTTCCCCATATCAATCTCAATCCCCCGCCTGTTTCTGTTGCAAAATAGCCCTCTAATTTTTTCATTGCCGAGTCTATCTTGTCCTCCGGCGCTTGAATTATAAAGTGGGCAGCTCCTCCTGCAGCGAAAACACACTTAACGTAAGCTCCCTCAAGGTGCTTTTCTAATTCCGTTTTTGTGTCGCTACGGTTCATCTGATCAAGAAGAGCGCTGGCGCCTCTGATTTCCTTGAGCTTGTCCGTACCGAAAACAAAGGATTTTATGCTCGGCACACCCATTACTATCAGGAAGGATTCATTTTCTTCCATTTTTTGATCCTGTGTAAAAATTGAGTAAAAAATAGTGAATTTGGCTCGGTTCCCTGCTTGTCCAGTTACGGTTTCAGGCAACGGGTATTGGCCAACAGGGCATTTGACCAATGCGGTTAGTCCTGTTCCGTAAATAAAAAGAAACATCTAATAAGGTGGGAGAGTATTGAGATCTCAGCAAACAGTGAGGAAAAATAACTTTCGCCCACCTATGAAAAATGCGGCGTTGCCAGCCCAATTTATTCCTCCTCCATAATCCCGATTTTCCCCAACCCAAACGCCGTCTGCTTGCCCAGATGAACCCTCTCGCAAAATTCGATCAGTGGCACATATTCGGCCAGATCCCCCTCATAGATGATCGACCCCACCAAGCCGCCCATTTGCATTTTCTGTTTCTGGCGCTGGGAATAGCGGTCCCAGTCATGCCAGTGAAGGGATGACTCGGCGATACGGATGGATTCGGCCCGTTTCACCAAGCCCGAGTAGTCCAGGGGTGGATCGCCGTCGCCATAGGAGACGAGCAGGGACGAAATCCGGCGGAGCATGGCCCGTACCAGGATATGGAAAGGCAGGCTGCTGACCAGGCGCTTGTTGAACTTGAAGCGAAGGGGGGTGGTGAGCTCAATTTGCACTTGTTCTGGTGCGGGTTTTCCGGTTGGTTTCCTTAGCTGAAGTGGAGCTATATGATTCGGGGGCTGCAATTTTCTTGTGGTATCAGAATAAATCGGTTGTCCATTGCAGTCAACCGAAACCAGCCTGAATTTTCCCCGACGGCCGTTTATGCGGCGGCCGATTCCAATGGCTCCCATTCGCTCGAAGGCATAGATGAAATAAGGCAGGTAATCGTTGGCTTCCCCGAACAGCAGCAGGGAGAAATCGAATTCATCCCCCTTGATGAAAAGGGTTTTATCGATTAGAGGCGGTTCTATCACGAACGGATGAGGCGGAGCGGCGACGCGAGATCCTTCAGGCAGGGAAACGGCTAATGCGGTCTCGAATACCCGGGCATATACGCAGCGTTCCCTGAGCAGACAATCGGTGCATTCCGCGCGTTTCAGCGCACAGACAACATCCTTAAGGGCATGGCCGAACACTCCCCGGAATGTCGACCCCTTGTAGGGCGGCAGGTGGGCATCAGACTCGAATCGACAGCAGAACCGGTAGTTTCCAAATTTCATGAGGGCTCCGGCGGTAGGGGTTCACGGCGAGTGAGTCACGAAGAAAAGTTATCTATATGTAGTATTCGAAAAAAAATCAAGAAAAGGATTTCGATATGGAATAAGTTGGAAAGACCATCATATGAGCGGCTTCTCCAAAAGGTACATAAACTGGGTTATTCAAGTACCGGCATAAAATAAGGCCCGAGCGATAATGCGGCTCGCAAATGGATCAAGGCTCATGGACGTCGCAAGCAGAATGTTTCATTATCCTTGTAAAATCCTGATGAGGGGGGACTGAGACCCAAAGCCCCACACGGAGTCTCGCACAAAAAAAAGGGATTAGCCGGTTTCGGCTAATCCCTTGAATTTTTGCCCCCTCAGTCCGCCTGCGACGGACTCTACCGTCACCCTCTTCGGCCTACAAACTAAAAAAGCCCGGTCATTTCTGACCGGGCTTTGATTTTTGGCTCCCCAGCACGGACTCGAACCGCGGACCCAGTGGTTAACAGCCACTTGCTCTACCTACTGAGCTACTGGGGAATAATTTGCTCTTTGAACAATCAATTTTTTCTTAAAGAGCCCGTCAACTTTGGCTCCGTGCCGCGTTGACGAGAAGAGCTTATAGATGATGCCGCCAACTCTGTCAACAGGAAAAATGCAATAAACTAACCCGAATTACATTTTTTCCTTACAGGCTTCCAGGCTGTCACTCAGCGCCCGCGCTGCCAAACATTGACCAGATTTATCCACCGCCTTGATATCATATAATTTATCTTTCATTGACCGTGAAATTCTTGTAAATAATCCGGCAAATCAATATGCATGGAACCCAATCGTGCTACCGGATCCACCGGAACCGATTCAAAACCATAACCGCATACGCCCCCATCCGTACGGGAGATATTCATGAAAATCGGACGTAATGCGCCCTGCCCCTGCGGCAGCGGTAAAAAATATAAAAAGTGCTGTATGGTAAAAGAAAGCAACCCGCCAACCGACTTGCTGTGGCGACGCCTGGGTGATACGCACGAGCGCCTGGTCAAAAAACTCCTTGAAACCAGCCGAAACGCATTTGGCGAAATGGCCCTTTCCGAGGCTTTTGCTGAATTTATGGATTGGCCGGAGGATATAAACGAGGCCGATTTTCACAAGGAACTCGCGGCATTTATCCCATGGTTCGTGTATAACTGGGAAAACGATTTAGACGAGGAAACGTTCCCTGAAGACTCGTTCGAATTCAAGACCATAGCCGAATGGTACCTGGACAATCAAGGTAATCGGATCGATCGGCTGGAGCGACAGCTGATCGAAGCCGCCAACCGGAAGCCGTTCAGTTTCTATGAAGTGATGAAAAACAATCCTGGCAAGGGATTCAGGCTGCGCGATATCCTGACCCGGCGGGAAATCGAGGTCATGGAAAAATCTGCATCCAAATGCGCCAAGGAGGGCGATATTCTGTTCACTCGAGTGATCACGGTGGATCATGTCAGCGTAATGATCGGATGCGGTTCGGTTGTAATCCCGCCGGGGCATAAACCGTCTATCATCGAATTGCGACAATCGATGCAGGAGGATCAAATCGAAATACGACACTGGACACAGAAGGATCCATCGGAGATCGATGATGATAATCTGATCTATTACGATCCGGAAATCCGCCAGCTCTATTTTGAGATCCTCAATAAACTTCACAGCCCTCCGGAAATGCCGACGGCTGAATTAAAACCAGGAAAAGATTTGCCATCCGATGAACAGATCGAGAAAATCAAAGGGATGATCCGCGCCTTTGGAAAGGCTCACCTGGACACGGATCTCACCGGCTACGTTCTGGAGTTGCTGGATCGGATTCAGGCTGAACCGACCCTGTCCCTGAAACGGGGTCGCCCGGAAATATGGGCAGCGGCCATGGTGTATGTCATTGCCCGGCTCAATTTTCTTTTTGACCGCGAAAGCGAGTATCACCTGACTACTGACACCATCTGCGATTTTTTCAACACCCGGAAAAGCACAACCGGCAACAAGGCCACTTTCATCGAGCAGGAATGCGGATTGTTCCACGGCGAAGAGGGGCTGTGCCGTCCGGAAATCAGTAAGGTTCTGAACCTGGTTGAACTGCCGAATGGCATGGTCGTCAGCGAAGAATGGCTGGAGCGGCTGTCAGAGGAACCAACGGCATCGCCGCCTGATGATCCGGACCCGCCGGGAGAAGACAACCCACATCTTGATTTAAACCGTATCTGGGATGAAAAAATTCAGCCTGAATCCACGGAACCACAGCAACCTGAATCGCCGACCGAAAAAGTCAACAGCAAGCAGCTCACCCTGTTCGATGACTGACGAAATTCTCCGACAGGCTGACCCCCTTGTGGTTTGAACGCTCAACGAACCGCTCTGTCCGCCAGTTCACGCCAGAGCTCGATGGCCCGGTCGAACCGCTGAGTCAGTATGGCGGCGCATGCCAGTGTGCGGGCTGCCTCTGGGGTTTTTCGGAGGGAAAACGAACGACTGGCATGAAAAAACATGCGCGGGTAACCTTCTGCCGCCAATGCGGCCGTTGCCTGCCGGTAGTGTTCCCGGGCCTTGCGGTCAATATCTCTCAGGCGGCCGACGTCTGTCTGACACCGGTGACAGAGGCGAGCATCCGTCAAGCGGGCCCGGCAGGTGGGGCATCTGTCCATGGTTGAATCGTCCTGATCTTAGAGGTCTACACAAACAAAAATGAGGTACGAACGCAATTTTTCAAGCCCTGAAAGGCCGTGACATAAAGCACTTGAATTCCATATGTCGGTATAATCCGCATTGGTTAGTTTCCAGCGAAGTTCACACGAGACAGCACGACGTTCACTGCCCGATTATGTATCGCCCCTTCAGGGCTCTATCCTTATTTTTTACTGCATTCCCCGGGGGCTGCCCGGGGCTGGTATGTCGCGCCCTTTCAGGGCTTTTCCCGGCGAAACTGAGTTTGGATTATGGCCCTCAGCTCAATTCTTGGTTCCCTGCACCATGTAGAGGCATAGCGTGCTATGCCCCTTCCGCCGTCACTTTGAACGTTGAACTCCATCCTCGGAACTCGGAACTATCCCTTGAAACTCGCCGCAAACCGCCATACCACAAATTTCGAGTACGATTACGAGCACCGCTTCGCTGAGCACGAGCACGAAGAACAAAGCACCACGAACCACGCACGAAGAACGAAGAACCAAGAACAACTCTCTATACCCCTACTGCCGTTACGTTGAACGTTGAACCGCGAACCTTGAACTATCTCGCGGAAAGCGCTGCAGGCCCACTGGAATCCCTTGGCCTGACGGCTATGGAATCGAGGGGGATTTTACAATGAGCCAGGTATCTCGATCACCCATTCTCTTTATCGCCGGTTCAGTTCTTGTGGTTTGATCATTCAGGAACCTAACCCGGATAAACCGGAAATCCCAAATCACAGGTTCCAAATCTCAAATAAATTCCAAATTACAATATCTAAATTCCCAATATGCCTCTGAAGCAATGACAGGATCCAGCATGTGTCAGAGGCAGAATCCTAAGGTTTGGAACTTGGAATTTTGGGCATTGTATTTTTTTTGTTATTTGTGATTTGGCTATTGGAATTTTTTGTCATCTCCCCTCTCACCTTTTCCCGAAGCTGCTCCAGCCGATGCACGTATCCCGGCTTGTCGATTTCCACGAACTCACCGCAGATCACCTGACCCCGGTTAAGATCAAAGATGGCCTCGTGGGGCGGGCAGCCCATCCGGATCTCGACGATGTCCTTCAGCCATTTGACCATCCGGGTGGCGTCGCCGCGGCGGTTGCGCCGGCCGTACTGGGTGGCACACGGCACCATCACTTCGATAAAACTGAACCCGCTGCGCTTCATGGCTTTATGCAGGCTCCGCCGCAGCCGCAAGGTGTCATACCCCGGCCATCTCGCCACATAGGTGGCACCGGATGCGGCGGCCAGCGCCACGAGGTTGAACGGCTGCTCCACGTTGCCGTAGGGCGTTGTGGAGGTGATATCGCCCAGCTGGGTGGTGGGCGCCGCCTGCCCGCCGGTCATGCCGTACACGTTGTTGTTGACGCAGATCACACCGATATCCATGTTCCGCCGGGCGGCATGGATCAGATGATTGCCGCCGATGGCGGCGATGTCGCCGTCCCCGGAGATGACAAACACCTTGATCTCCGGCCGGGCCAGCTTCAGTCCGGTTGCAAAAGGAATGGCCCGGCCGTGTGTGGTATGAAACGCCGGCGCCTTGAAGCAGCCGCTGGCCCGGCCCGTACAGCCGATGCCGGAGACAATGGCATAGTCCCTGGCGGTGAATCCGTCGGCCTTCAGGCAATCGGCAAGGGAGGTAATCACCGTGCCGATCAGACACCCGGCACAGAAGATAAACCGGTTCGGATTCAGCATCTCCTTCAATGGATGAACCGCTTCATCTTCAGCGGATCTGTTCTGGGTGGTCGGAGTCGCCACTGGTTTCAACCCTTTGTAAAGCTATTAGTTGTTAGCTGTTAGCTGTTAGGAATTAGCAATCAGCTTAAGACATTATTATTTTGAGTTTTTACTAACCGCTAATGGCTGACCTATCCATCCTACCCGGATAAACCGGAAATCCCAAATCACAGGTTCCAAATCTCAAATAAATTCCAAATTACAATATCTAAATTCCCA
>ENA-ORCT01000325-ORCT01000325.1-marine-metagenome-genome-assembly--contig:-NODE-325-length-24270-cov-18.509734_pt1 | contig 24270 bp, 17 predicted proteins | sample MGYA00248632_ERZ508511 | MGnify/ENA primary metagenome ERZ508511 (study PRJEB26182, sample SAMN06268839) | marine metagenome | isolation source: Tt an P1-techrep anaerobic enrichment on pine from...
ATCCGAGGGGAATTCGCCTACACGGGCGGTGAACTGCAATCCGCTTGCCTGGGGCATGACTTCGATCCCTGAAGATTATGTTGAACTGACTCATCCTGAGCAGCCCCGATTATAACCACCGACTTACAGAATACAAACCAACCATGCCTCATTCCTGAGGCATTCGCTGTAACGCTCAGCATCTCTGCTGGTTGGACAACCACACACTCTGATACGGCTTCAGGGTGATTGACCCAGCCAGATCATCCACCTCCATTCCGGAGATCAAGTCTACCCAGCGATCCGTTCCGATCAGATTGATATCACTGAGCGCCACCTGCTGCACCTCGGGACTGATGTTGTGGATACAGAACACCGACTGCTCCCGGCGCATGCTCTGGCGCCAGAACCCGAACAACTGCAACCCCAGGTGCAAGGTGAACTGCGTGGCGTTCGGATGGAAAGCAGGTTGAGCGCGACGTATGGCAATCAAACGCTTCAGCTCCCGGAATGCCTTGCTGTGGTGGGTCAGTGGATCTGCGAGGGTTTCCTCCAGTTGCGACAACTGCCATTGACTGCGGTTAATGGAGCGCAGGCGCCCGGTATGCTCCACCCGTGCCTGATCGTTCTCCGTGGCCAGCAAGCTGTGGATATAAAAGGCGGGAATGCCCTCGAGAGCCAGCATGATGGTATGCGCACACAGGAATCGCGCGAGCTGCCAGTGGTCGGCACCGCCTTCTGCGGTTCCTTTGAGGGCATCCCAGAGCGCAATGTTCATCTCATAGGGCTGATCCCGCCCGTCGGCCGTCCGGCGATAGGACACCTTACCCCCAAACGACTCCATGGTGTTGATCAGGCGTTGCTTTTCATCTTCGGTCAGCAGGCCATCTGTGGGCCGCAGACCAACGCCGTCGTGAGAAGCGATAAAGTTCAGATAGGTGGTGCCCAGCTGCGCCGGGGGCATACTCATCAGCCAGGTTTTCAGATGTCGGCAATTGCCGGTCACCAGCGTGTTGATCAGCAGGGGCGGCAACGAAAAGTTATAGATGGCATGAGCTTCGTTGGCATTGCCAAAATAAGTCAGGTTCTCCCGGTTAGGCACGTTGGTTTCGGTAATCACCACCGCGTCCGGCGTGTGATGTTCAATCAGCAAGCGCAGAATCTTGATCAGCTCGTGGGTTTGCTGCAGGTGAATACACGGCGTGCCCGGCTCTTTCCAGAGAAAGGCCACGGCATCCATACGGAAAATCATCACACCCCTTTCCAGGTATTGGCGGATGATCCCCGCAAACTCCAACAGTACCTGCGGGTTGGCAAAATTCAGGTCTACCTGATCTTCACTGAAGGTGCACCACACATAGCGCTCGCCGTCGTCGGTCTGCACCGGATTGAGCAGGGGCGACGTACGTGGCCTCACTACCTGGCTGAGGTCGTCTTTCGGGTTGCCTTCAAAGAAATAGTCCTTACCCGGGTCGATGCGCTTCTTATAGTTTTCGAACCACCGGCTGCGGGCTGACATGTGGTTGATCACAAGATCGGACATCAACTTGTAGTCCCGGCCAATGGCCTCAATTTCCGGCCAGCCACCATGACTCTCATTCACCGCCAGGTAATCCATCACCGAAAAGCCATCATCAGAGCTGAAGGGAAAAAACGGCAGTATGTGCACCGCGGAAACGGAGTCCTTAAGGCAGTCATCCAGGAAGCGCTTGAGCGTCACCAGTGGCTTCTCGTCCGGTTGCTGGAGCGTGTCCGCGTAGGTAATCAGCAACACATCGGTTTCGTCCCAATGGTTCTGGTGGGCTGGTGGGGCGTCGGCATTGGGCGCCAGCCCCATGGTGGCCAGTAACTGCTCCGCCAGAAAGTCGCAATCTACCGAGGGATAGACGACCTCGAGCATACCTTGCAGCTTGCTCTTCAGTGGTTGAGTCATGGCCGATATTCCTGATTGTCCAGCTCAACAGCCTCCAGCAGTTGCTCACGAATGTCCGGAATGGCGCTGGTCACCCGGTTCCAGCTGGGGATAAAGGGGGTGTCCATGGGGTTATCCAGGAAGTAGGCGCCGGCGCGCATCACATTCTGGGCAAACAGTTCCACTGCCTTTTCTTCCTTGTGCCGATCAAAGCCGAGCCCGTTGATCACGGCGTCGTTCTGATAGGTTTCCACAAAATCCAGAGCAATACGGAAATAGGTCGCCTTGATGGTGCGGAACTTCTCATTGGAGAACACCTCGCCATTGGTGGCCAGCTTGCGGAACAGGGCCTTGGCGATATCCACACTCATTTTGGACAGCCCTCGGCTGGCGTCCTCCGGCGAGAGATCCTGATGCTTGTGATCGTAGACATCAGCAATATCCACCTGGCACAGGCGGTTAGTGGCGTAGTTTCGTTTCATCTCCGAGAGCACACCAATCTCCAGCCCCCAGTCACTGGGAATGCGCAGGTCATTGATGACATCCGTGCGGAACGAGAATTCTCCGGCCAGGGGATAACGGTAGCTGTCGAGGTAGTCGAGAAAATCGTTCGGGCCGCAGACTTTCTTCAGGGCACGGATCAGCGGGGTGACCAGCAGACGACTGACCCGGCCATTCATTTTGCTGTCGGCTACCCTGGCGTAATAGCCCTTACAGAACATGTAGTTGAATCCAGGGTTGGCCACAGGGTAAATCAACCGTGCCAGCAGGTCCCGCGAGTAGGTCAGGATATCGCAATCATGCAACGCCACCGATTTGCTCACCCCGGAGGCCAGCACATAACCGAAGCAGTACCAGACATTCCGCCCCTTGCCCATTTCAGTTGGAGCCAGGCCCTGCTCGCGAAGTTTGAGGTCGATGGCCCGCAAACGCGGCCCATCGTTCCACAGTACCTTGAACGGCTGAGGCAGCTCGGAGAAGTACTCCAATGCGTGCCGGTATTGCGCTTCATCGGCACGATCGAGCCCGATCACGATTTCTTCCAGGTAAGGCACCTTTGCCAGCTCCTGTACAATGTGTTTCAGGGCGGGGCCTTCCAGCTCTGAATACAGCGACGGCAACACCAGTGACATGGGCCGCGCTTTACGGAACTGAAGCAGATCGGCCTCGATGTCTTCTACCGGTCGTCGCACAAGATTGTGCAGGGTCGTTACTATGCCATTCTGGTAAAAGTCGCCCATGGCGCCTCTCCTATGCTTTTGGCCACGCCTGGCGGCCTAGTAGCCGTACTCGAAAAGAAGATTGAGTACGCATTCGTTCCAACCCTCCGGGCCGGGCTTCAGGGAGCGCATGGGGTGCTTCTGCGATGGCAACTGGACCTGATCGCTGTTCACCCCGCGAATCACCACCGGGATATCCGCGGCCTCCAGCATGCGCTGGTCGTTCGGGCTGTCGCCCAATGCGATGGTGACTAGCGGCTCGCCCTGATAGTGCTCCCGGTATTGCTCCAGCAAAAAGCGGGCCCCCTCGGCTTTGTCGAACCGCCCCATGGCGTGCCAGAAGCGGCCCCCCTGCACCAGACGGAGCCCCTCACGACCCAGTGCCGCACTGAATTGGTCCAGCTCCGGGTCACTGCCTTGCCAGATCAGCGGCTCCGTACCCAGGCGCTGCCGGGCCCGAGAGGCCTCCACCTCATCCAGACCCGCAACCTCCGCCAGTTCCGCATTCGCCATATCCGAAAAGCCCCGAAACTGTGCACCCGCCCTCCTCTGCACCATAAGCGTGCGAAGGACCTGCTGGTGATCTGCTCCAAAATTCATCACCTGTTCTTCGGTGCGGTCCAGACAGCCCGCCGGGATAACCGCCGCCGCACCGTTCTCGACGATAAAGGGGGCCCGTATACCCATCGCGTTTTGCAGATGGCGCATCTCGGCGGCGGTTTTACTGGAGTTAAAAATCAAGGGGATACCGTTAGCGGCCAACTTTGCCATGGCCGGCGATGCGGCCCGCCAGCTGTAGCTGTGATGGTCCAGCAAGGTGCCGTCCAGGTCGGTGAAAACTATCAGGTGTGGTTGCATTTGGTTCACCTGCTCTGCAATCTGTTGTTAGGCTTCAACCCTATACATACGCAGTATTCATACCAAAGCCAGGTCGTTTTATGAGCAACAACAGCTTTCAGGTGGAACATCGCTACCTGGAATTACCGGACAGCTTCTACAGTCGGGTACAGCCTTCCCCCCTGTCTGAACCGCGCATGGTCTGCTTTAACCAGGCCCTGGCCAGCGATATGGGATTTCTGGTGCGGGATGAAAATGACTGGGCGGCCATTGGTGCCGGCGCCGAACTCCTGGAGGGGATGGACCCGGTCGCCATGAAGTACACCGGGCATCAGTTCGGCATGTACAACCCGGAACTGGGCGATGGCCGCGGCCTCTTGCTCTGGGAAACCGTGGGGCCAGACGGCACACGCTGGGACTGGCACCTGAAAGGGGCAGGCACCACGCCCTACTCCCGCTTCGGCGATGGCCGGGCAGTACTCCGGTCAACCATTCGTGAATATCTGTGCAGTGAAGCCATGCATGGCCTGGGAATACCCACCACCCGGGCGCTGTTCATGATCAGCGCCAAAGACCCGGTGCGCCGGGAGTCCATCGAGACCGCCGCCGCGTTGATGCGGGTAGCGAAAAGCCACATCCGGTTTGGCCACTTCGAGTTTGCAGCCCACCATGAAGGGCCGGACGCCCTGAAAACATTGCTAGAGCATGTGATTGCCCTGCACTTCCCTCACCTGATCAGCTTGCCGGAGGACCAACGCTACGCCCGCTGGTTTGAGGAAGTGGTGGAACGCACCGCCAGGTTGATCGCGAAATGGCAGGCCGTTGGATTCTGCCATGGGGTGATGAACAGCGACAACATGTCGATTATCGGTGACACTTTTGACTATGGCCCCTTCGCCTTCCTGGACGATTTCGACGCCGGCTTCGTTTGCAATCACTCCGATCACGAAGGCCGCTATGCCTACAACCGCCAGCCCCAGGTAGGCTTTATCAACTGTCAGTACCTGGCCAATGCGTTGTTGCCGATCATGGACGAAGATACCGTTCGCCGGGGACTTCGACGCTATGAAACCGCCTACAACGAGCATTTCAAACACCAGATGCTCGCCAAACTGGGGCTGGAGGAAGCGGAGGAGTCAGATATGGGCCTGATCATGGACACCTTCAGCATGCTCCACGAACACCGCGTGGACTACACCCGGTTTTTCCGCGGTCTGTCCAACCTGCACGGCCATGGCACCGCGCCGGTCCGTGATCTGTTCGCAGACCGCAGCGTGGCCGACGAGTGGCTGGAACGTTACGAAGCCAGACTACAGAAGGAAACCCGTGGCCACGATGAACGGGAACACGACATGCGCCAGGTAAACCCGAAGTACATTCTGCGCAACTACCTGGCCCAGCAAGTCATCCTGGAGGCGCAGAACGGCGACTATGAGCCAATGAAGGAACTGCTCAAGGTGCTGGAAAAGCCCTTTGATGAGCAACCAGAGTATGAGAAATACGCTGCCCTGCCACCGGATTGGGGGAAACATCTGAACATCAGCTGCTCTTCCTGAGCGGCCGCTATTTCACCAGGGCATCTTCCTCATGTTTGACTGGCGCCAGCGCATCCAGCCTGGCGCCGTGTCGCATCATAAACAGCACCAGAAGAATCGCAGGCACGCCCATCAATCCCGCAATCAGGAAGAACTCGGCGTAGCCAAAGTTCGCCACCACAATCCCGGAAAAGCCCCCCAGGAACTTGCCCGGCAGCGTCATCAGCGAGCTGAACAGGGCATACTGGGTGGCGGTGAACGAGGCGCTGGTCATGCTGGACAGCCAGGCAATCAGCGCCACATTGGCAATACCGCCACTGAGGTTATCGGCACTCACCACCAAGGCCAGCGCCGCGATATCCGGTGGTTGCTGGGCTAGCAGCACGAATAGAAGATTGGTTGCCGCCGTCATGACGGCACCCGCCAGTAGTATCCGGCGCACGCCATAGCGCACCACCAGCACCCCACCGACCATGGAGCCAACAATGGTCATGAAAAACCCGAACACCTTGGTGACATCGGCCACCTGGGTTTTACTGAAACCCATAAAATCCAGATAGAACGGATTGGCCATCACCCCCATGGCAATATCCGAAATGCGATACACCGCCACCAGCACCAGAATGGCCACCGCCAGCTCCCGATAACGACGGAAGAAGTCCAGAAACGGGCCAGTCACCGCGGCATAGAACCAGCCAGTTAACCTGGCCAGGCGTTCCGGCAGGTGGCTTCGTTTCTCCACCTCTTCCTCAATTCGATGGGCAATGTCCTGCGCAGCCGCAAAATGGTTTACTTCCGGCTCTTTCACGATCAGCACCGTCAGCGCACCCACACCCACCAGCGCAGCCATCACCTGGTACGACACTTCCCAGGACCAGAACTCCGCCACATACAGTGCACCGGCGCCAGCCACAAGCAATGCCAGCCGATAACCAAAGATGTATGTGGCCGCTAACGCCGCCTGCAGACGCTCCTGAGCAATCTCAATGCGATAGGCATCAATGGCCACATCCTGCGTGGCGGAGGAAAAAGCCACCAACAATCCGAACAGCGCCAGTGTCTCCGGAGCCGCCAGGGCGTTCGTCTGGGACATCAGGTACAACCCGGTGGCAATGCCCGCCTGAGCCAGCAGAATCCAGCTGCGGCGCTTGCCAAACAAGCGATCCAGCACTGGCAGTTTCAGCCGATCCACCACCGGCGCCCAGAACACCTTGATGGAATAGGTAATGCCAAGCCAGCTGAAAAAACCGATGGTGGCGGTCTCCACCCCAACGTCTGCCAGGCGGGCATTAAGGGTGGAAAACACCAGCAGAAAGGGCAGCCCCGCCGAGAACCCGAGAAACAACATGGCAATCACTTGCCAGCGGGTGTAGGTGTAGGCGGTATCCCGAATCAGGGCTGCAACGTTGGGAGGAAGATAAATAGGAGCCTCTCCGAATCAGTCGCGGAAGTTGTTGAACTGCAGAGGAATATCCAGCTCTGCCTCACGCAGCATGGCAATGGCTTCCTGCAGGTCGTCCCGTTTCTTGCCGGTAACCCGCACCTTGTCGCCCTGAATGCTAGCCTGCACCTTCATCTTCTGTTCTTTGATCATCTTCACGATCTTCTTGGCCATGTCTGTCTCAATACCCTGCTTCAGGGTGAAATGCTGCTTCACCAGCTTGCCCGCTTTGCTTTCACCATCTTCGGACAGGGCGCGGGTATCAATGTTGCGCTTGGCAAAGGCCATTCGCATCATGTCCACTAGTTGCTCCAACTGGAACTCCTGCTCGGCGCTCAAAGTCAGGCGCTTGTCCTCCAGCTCGATATCCGCCTCAACATTCTTGAAATCCCAGCGGTTACCCAGTTCACGCTTGGCCTGATCCACCGCGTTGGTAACTTCGTGCATTTCGATTTCTGAAACAATGTCAAAAGAAGGCATAGTCGTTATTCTCCAAAGGCCACGGAGGGGTATACTGTGGCGACAATTTGATTACGGATGTTCGAAACCGCCAAGAATACCAAGAGCTGTGGCGAACCGCATCTGACAATGGACTGGTAAGAAGTAGATAAATAATGCCAAACCTCGATCTTCCCATTCTCGTAGTAGACGACGCCAAATTCAGCAGTATGGTGGTGGGCCGTACGCTGCGAAATGCCGGATACCGCGACATACGCATCGCCAACAACGCACCGGCTGCCCTGAAACTCATGGAACAACGCCCGGTCAGCGTACTGATTGCAGACTGGCTGATGCCGGAAATGGACGGCCTGCAGCTGACCGACCAGGTTCGCCAGCAAGACGAGCAGAACAACCACTACACCTATGTGATTCTGCTCACCGCCCGCGAGAGCGTGGAAGCCTTGTCGGAAGCATTCGACCGGGGTGTGGATGACTTCATCTACAAATCAGACATGACCAAACAGCTCATCCCTCGCATCTTTGCGGCGGACCGCATGGCAGACCGGCAGAACACCCTGCTGCGCGCCAACGCGCTGCTGGTGGAGAACAACCGGGAACTGGAATCCAGCAACATCATTGATCTGGAAACCGGCCTGACCAACAATAAATACGCGCGCCAGCGCTTGCAGAAAACCCTGCGCCACGCCGAATCCCGGGGCGGGTCAACCGCCTACGTCATGTGCGGCATCCGTAACTGGCAAGAGCTGAAGCGCAAACATCCGCCCAGCGTGATGAGCGAACTGTCGATCGGCATCGCCCGGCGCCTGAGCACATTGATTCGCCCGATTGATGCCCTGTGCCGGGTAGGTGATAACCAGTTTGCGATTGTCTCCTACTTTCCCAACAGTGATCACTGCACCACCACCGCATTCCGGCGCATTTTTGACGGCATCAACCACAAAGCCCTGAAAACCACCGCCGGCTTTATCTCTGTGGAGGCCGGTATGGCCCTGTGCAAAGCCGATGCCCAGGACGGCACGCCAACAGTACAGGATTTGGAACGCGCAGCCGTGCAAGGATTGGTAGATGCCTATGAAACCCGTCGTTTCACCGAAACCACCCCGGAGATACGGGAAGGTGTGTAGCGATCACAAACAGTAACACTGGGACACACTTCACAAACAGACAGGAAAGGCGAACAGGCTTATTCTGACATTGTGGAATCAAGCAGTATCCACCCATGGCGGAGGAGCCGAGTAGTACCTCCGCCGCCATATGGGTACCGCAAGTGGATTCCTCAGGATCAACGAATTTTTCAGGCACTTTCGTTCTTTCCGAATTTCTTAAGCCAGCTTTTATAAGCTGGCTTTTTTATTGCCTGCGAAAATCCCCCGGCGTCTTACCCGTCGCGGCCTTGAACTTTCGGTGAAACGACGTGGTTTCGCTGTAGCCCAGGCGCAAGGCAATATCAGGAATACTCATGTCGGTATTCTGCAAATAGTCCTCCGCCATTTGCTGGCGCACCTCATCCAGCAACTTCTGGTAAGACACCCCTTCCTGGCTCAGCTTTCGCTGTAAGGTACGACTGGTCATCCCCAGATCCTCGGCGACCATATCCTGGCGGGTAATGCCCTCGGCGAGCTGTTTCTGGATGCTTTGCTTTACCTTGCTGGTCAGATCCGTGTCGGTGTCGAGCAACGCCAACTGAGACAATGCGTGTGCTTCCAGGGTTTTTCGCAATAGCGGGTCTGGCTGACGCAGGCGGGTTGCGAGCAGTGTCTGAGCAAAGGTGACACTGTCCTCCTCTGCATCAAACTGTACAGGGCATTGCCAGCGCAAAGCATAGGCCTTCTCATGCTCCGGGCCGGGAGAAGGCCGCCTCAGGCGAACTTCCAGCGGCGTGGCGTCCGTGCTGTCTGCCAGCCATCGCGCATAGTTGATCCAGGAGGCAAAGACATTGTCCACCACCTGGGGCCACACCACAGGATCGGTAAAATTGCAGGTCCAGATCAGTGTCGCGGAATCGCCCTTCATCTTGAGGCGGGTGGTACCCATATCCCCCACCAGCTTCTCATAGGGCGCAATACGGGTAACCGCTTCCCCCAACGTGGCGCAGCTCATGGTGATGTAACCCAGCACACTGTAGGAACCGGGTTGCACATAGTCGCCGGTCTCCAGTCCCAATACCGGGTTACCGGTATGTTCGGCCAGCAGGTGAATAAATGCCTGGAGCTGTTCACCGCCGATTCGGCCCTCATCGGAATCCAGGATCTCCGGCTTCAAACCCGCCTTTTCAAACAGCGGATCAACCGCGATACCTTTGGCATCGGCGTAGCGAACATACTGCCGCAAAGCGGCGACGGAGGCTGTGCCCAACGCATTCATGGTGACGACTTTCGTTGTTGGAATTATTTGAAAAGTATAAACAAAAACGCCCGGTTATGAACCGGGCGTTTTCAGGGCATCAACAAACCATCAAAGCTTGCGGCCTTTGCCAGCGGCAATCCGCAGGCGCAGCGCGTTCAGCTTGATAAAGCCTTCCGCATCTTTCTGATCGTACGCACCCTGGTCTTCTTCAAAGGTGGCGATCTTCTCATCGAACAGAGAATCGTCAGACTTACGGCCGACCACGTCTACATTGCCCTTGTACAGCTTCAGGCGAACGGTGCCGTTCACGTAGTTCTGGGTCTGGTCGATCAGTGCCTGCAGGGCCTCACGCTCCGGGGACCACCAGTAACCGTTATAGATCACCTCGGCATAGCGCGGCATCAGGCTGTCTTTCAGGTGTGCCACTTCACGGTCCAGAGTGATGGACTCGATGGCGCGGTGGGCGCGCAGCATGATGGTACCACCCGGGGTTTCGTAACAGCCGCGGGACTTCATGCCCACGTAGCGGTTCTCGACGATGTCCAGGCGACCAATACCATTTTCACCGGCCAGCTTGTTCAGGGTTTCCAGCACCACGTGGGGCTTCATTTCCTGACCATCAACGGCAACGATGTCGCCCTTCTTGTAGGTGAGTTCCACGTAGGTGGGCTTGTCCGGCGCGGCTTCCGGAGACACGCTCCAACGCCACATGTCTTCCTCGGCTTCGGCCCAGGGGTCTTCCAGGTTGATGCCTTCGTAGGAGATGTGCAGCAAGTTGGCGTCCATGGAATACGGGCTCTTGCCCTTCTTCATTTCCACCGGGATGTTGCGCTCTTCACAGTACTTGAGCAGCTTCTCGCGGGAGTTCAGATCCCACTCACGCCAGGGAGCGATCACCTTCACACCCGGCTTAAGGGCATAGGCGCCAAGCTCAAAACGAACCTGGTCATTACCTTTACCGGTAGCACCGTGAGAGATGGCGTCTGCACCAGTCTCGTTGGCAATGTCGATCAGGCGCTTGGCAATCAGCGGGCGGGCAATAGAGGTACCCAGCAGGTACTCGCCTTCGTAGATGGTATTGGCGCGGAACATCGGGAACACGTAATCGCGCACAAACTCCTCGCGCAGGTCCTCGATGTAGATTTCCTTAACGCCCAGCGCTTCGGCTTTCGCACGCGCCGGCTCCACTTCCTCGCCCTGGCCAATGTCGGCGGTAAAGGTTACCACCTCACAGTTATAGGTATCCTGCAACCACCGAACGATGACGGAAGTATCCAGGCCACCGGAATAGGCCAGCACCACCTTTTTAATATCAGACATGCCCTTGCTCCAGACTGAACAGAATGGATGTGTTGAAAAGAAGGGCAACATTGTACGGGATGGCGGGGGGAATGGCTATAAAGCCCCTACCCTGTCAAAGGATAGGGGCGCCATGGACGGCAAAAGTACTGGTTTAGCCAGCGGCCTGGGAGTGCTGGCTTACCACTTCCTCGCGGATGCCATCCCAACCTTCTTTGATTGAACGCAAGAGCTCAGCGACCTCATCCAGTTTGGCAGGATCGTTTTTCACATTCGCCTCGAACAGACTCCGCTCCATATAGTCGTATAGACCTTCCAGACGCTCTGCAAGATCGCCACCTTTCTCGAAATCAAGGAAGCTGCGCAAGCCGCCGATGATTTCAATGGCCTTGCTGATGAGCCGGCCTTTACCCTCAATGTCATTGGCCTGCATCCGGGCCTTGGCCATATTAATCCTTTCCAGGGCACCGCTGTATAGCAGTTGGATCAGCTTGTGAGGGTCAGCGTCAGTGATGCTGGTTTGAGCGTTTACCCGCTGATATGCCTGTAAACCGTTCATAATAAACCTCTTCGTTACCGGGACTTGCCCCGCTTATCGATTACTGTTGTTCTGCGGAGCCAGTGCCGCAAGCTGCTGTGTCAGGTAATCGCCTGTACTGTTGAGCTGGGAAATCAGGGAATCCGCCGCCGTGAACTGGCTGACCAGCCGCTCACGGTAGGAGGCAATCCTGTCTTCCAGCCGGATCCGTTCCTCCTGAATCCGCTCAAGATCACGGCTCAGGCTATCCGTTTTCGCATCGAGAATGCCGTCGGCACCCACAATGTCGGTGACAAGATTAACGGCCTGTTCACCAATACCTTCGATGAAATTTACCCGCCCGAGATCGCCGTCCTTATAGCCGGCAACCTGAAGCTGCATGCCTTTGGCACCGCCCGCGCCAGTGACGGTCAGTACCCGGCCATCACCGGTTGCCTCCTGGCCATTGACCGTACCGGCAACGTCTTTGCCTAAGGTTCCGGTTTTGGCGGAAAGCCCGAGCGCCGCACCATTTTCCACGGACAGGATGCTGACATTTGAACTACTGCCGAATGCTCCAGAGGTAAACTGGAGTACGCCATTGCTGTCGAGCCCGACCCGCACAGACTGGCCGGCTGCATTCAAGGCCGAGTTGCTGTCGATCTGGCTCTGGATTTCAGCCACCAGATCGGCCGCACTTGCGTAGGTTTGCTGGCTGAGCTGAATGGTAAAGTTGGTGGAACCGTCAACGGTGAACTCGATCTCGTCATTGGTACTGTCAATCACCACGCCGTCGGTCAATGCCGAATCACCCAGCACGCCACCCTGAGTGGCAGCCTGGGTGATATTGATCGCGTAGTTTCCACGGGTTGTGCCGCTGCCAGAGCCAAGGAACTCAACGTCTGCGCTCGAGGTACGGCCCTGCTCGGCGAACAGCGCCGTCACGTCATCCGGGTTCTTTTTCAGCTGTTCTTCAAACTTGGCACGATCAAAGCTCAAACCGCCGGTTTCATAGTCTGTGGTAATGCCAACATCAGCCAGGGTCCGAATACTGGCATTCTCAAGCCCTGGCACCACGCGGCCCAGAACATTGCGCAACTGCGCCTGGATTGAGCGGATGGTGGTATCACCCGAAAGAATACCGCCTTGCCCCGTCTCGGCATTAAAGCCGGACAACCCTTTGATGGTTGTCTGGAGGGCATTGAACTTTTCAACAAACGCTCCGACACGATCTGCTACCGCACCGAAATCCTGCTCGACTTTGATGGTGGAGGTCACACCTTCTGCTTTTGCCTCAAAACTCAGGCCATCAATCACATCCGTGAAGGAATTGGTCGAACGGGTAATCTCAATACCGTTGATCTCGACCCTCGCGTCTTTGGCAGCGATGGTCTCCTGCATGTTCCGGGTGGTGTCGTTAAACACAAACTGGGACAGACCGGCAGCGTCGTCATTGTTACCATCATCATCGGTAACCGAAACGGAAATGGCATTTGCCTCGCCGGTTTCTTCGGACGACAGCACCAGCCGGAAGCCGCTACCCGTGTCGATAACGCCAGCCGATACGCCAATGCCCGCTTCGTTGATTTCGTCCGCCAGCCCCTGCAAGGTGTTGTTAGAACCATCGATGGTGAGCGTCGCCGATTTATCACCGGAAGAAATGGTGAACGATCCGGTACCGACCGACGTAGAGTCACGGTCAGCAAACGTAGAAGACGCCAGGGACTGCGACTGCGCAAGGCTCAACACATTGACGTTGTAGGTGCCACGGCTGGCCTTGGTGCTGTCTACCGTAACCGATACATCCTCATTTGAAGACGTTGCCGAAAAGGCTTTCAGATTGTCGGGCGCGCTCAGCTGACGCATCGGCAGCCGAAGCTCCGTGATAGCACTCTTCAAGGTGCCATAGGCAGAAATGAGCAACTCTGCCTTCTGGGTTCGGGTGTCGAGCCGATTCTCTTTAGGCGCACGCTCAGCTTCAACGAGCTGATCAACCAGATCAGAGTTCAGAACTCCCGAGCCGATACCTAATGCTGAAATATTTGCCATAACCATGCCTCCTCAAGGGGGCGCTTCGCTTACTTAGTCCTTTATCGGCTGCCAGCGGCAAAACTTTGCCTATATTTCGGCTAACCACTACACCAATTTGTAACACCCTGTAACGGACAGTCTAGCACCGTATAAAGCAGAACACCGCCGGACCCTGTCAGGGTGCGGCGGTGCTGAAATACCGTTGTCTGGCATCCGCGTAAAAGCGGCAAGCTTTCACACTTTGATGTTAAACAACGTCAGCGGTTCATCCTGCTGCAATTTTTCTGCCAACCTCATTGCCACTTCGTCCGGGATCTGACGGATGACTTCCTGGGTGCTCTGATCAACCACTTTAACAATGGTCTGCCCCATCTCGTTATCCACCTCAAACTGAAGATCCCGCTGCACATTCTGCACGAAATCATTCAATTGGCTCACCGCATCATTCAATTCATCCCGCTGCGCTTCCGAACGAGCCTGAAGCTTCTCGGCTCTGGATGTCTCAGTCGCGGCCTGCGGGCTCTGAATGGCTGAGCCACTCGAACCTGAAGCAGCAAGGTCAGGGGCTTTTCCGCCCTCGGCCTGAGATGACGACAGTGCCTTCCCCGGAGCCTGGGCGTTGGAACGCACCAGCTTGAGATCCGGGTTATTCAGGTTAACGTCATTCATAGCTTTACCTCGCTATTCCTCTAACGGCGTAAAGCCGGAACCCGAAGGTTCCGGCCGTTACCGCCAAGCCCTTACTGCAGCAGAGACAGAACCTGCTGAGGACGGGCGTTCGCCTGAGCCAGGACGGAGATACCGGCCTGCTGCAGCACCTGGGCCTTGGACAGCTTGGCTGTCTCAGCCGCGAAGTCCGCGTCCAGAATCCGGCTCTGAGCGGCGCTCAGGTTGGTGCTGGTGGACTCCAGGTTGGAGATGGTGCTTTCGAAGCGGCTCTGCAGGGCACCGAACTTTGCGCGCTGGGAGCTGATTGCGTTCAGAGCCGAGTCCACTGTTTGCAATGCCTGGGTTGCACCTTCTACCGTTGTAATGTCCATATCCGCTACAGATCTGAGCTCAGACCCTTCCTGGGTAAAGGCATCAGTTGTATCGTTAACAGTTGAGAAGGAGCGATCAGAGTTCAGCTCAATGTAACCGCTGACTACAGCAACGTCGTTTGTACCATCAACACCCTCTAGATCAACTGCAGCCCCAACATTCTGCAACGCACCGTCTTCGTCACGGTATTGCTTCGTTACGGAAACTGTTTCTTGATCTACCCCAGTGTCACTAATCGCGATATCTGAGCCACTTTCATTAGTGAGGATAATCGCATCACCGGATTCATTGACAGCTGCGGTAATGCCAGTCTTAGCCGATTGATCGTTAATCGCAGCAACCGCAGTAGAGAGCGAGTCTGCATTATCTGTAGCGTCTATTGTAAACGATACTTTCTGCTCTTCTGAGTTTTCGCCCGTCAAACCAAGCGTGAAACTTCCAGAAGCAGCGAACGAGACTTTTACCTCTGTGCGAGCTGTCGCAGTGACTCCGGTATCACCAGTCACCGCATTAATGTCAGACGCGATATCCTTAGCTTCAGCGTTGGCAGCAATATCAACCTCACTGGAACCAAGATAACCATTAATTGCCACACTACCAGAGGCAGTTCCGTTCGTGGCATTATCGGTTCCGCCGCTCGCAGCAGCGCCGCTTGCCAGAACCTGGTTGTTGCCATAATTGTCGGTGCGAAGATTCGAAGTCGAAGCAGAAATAGTTTCATTAGCATTGGCGCCAACTTGGAACTGCGCTGTGCCGAAGGAGCCGTCGAACAGCTTTTGGCCGTTAAAATTTGTTGTTGTCGCAATACGATCCAACTCAGACACCAACTGGTTTACTTCGTCCTGCAGAGCCTGACGATCAGAGGAGGAGTTGGAAGCGTTAGCAGACTGAACCGCCAGCTCACGAACACGCTGCAGGATGTTACCTGCCTCACCCAAGGCACCTTCTGCGGTCTGCGCCAGAGAGATACCGTCGTTGGCGTTACGGGTTGCCTGGTTCAGACCACGGATCTGAGCTTCGAAGCGGTTGGAAATCGCCAGACCGGCCGCGTCGTCTTTGGCAGAGTTAATGCGCAGACCTGAGGACAAACGCTCCAGAGCCTGATTGGACTGGTTCTGGGATTTGTTCAGCTGGTTCTGAGCGGACAATGAAGCAACGTTAGTGTTAATACCGAGAGCCATAATGCTTCTCCTTCGACTGATGTCGTTTTCTCTTGAAACGGTCTGGCGCCCGATTCAAGTTTGGAGCGCCGCCCTGTTACTCCAGTTAACGGCACCCATCCGACACTCTTTAGGAAAATTTCTAACCCTTTTGTAAAAAAATGTAAGAGCTTTAAAATTTCGTCCACGCACGCAACCACTGCTGAAGATTCTCACCCTCCAACATCCAGTCACGGCGAACCACTTCTCGCAGTTCATCACCATTCCTGGCAGCCTCATCTAAATCGCTTAGGTGCATGCGAATTGCGTCTACCCAATCTTTGTAGCGATTCTTGACTCTCGTAACAGGGAGTTCATGCGCCCTGTAGGGCTCAACGTCACTGCACACGACGGGAAACCCACAGGCTCCATATTCCAGCAATCGCAAGTTACTTTTGCAGCGATTAAAAAGATTGTCCTCAAGAGGCGCAATCGCAAGATCCAGATTCATAGAGGCCAACTTCTCGGGATACAACTCTATATTGACCCCCTCATGCACTTCCTTTATGCAGGGGCGCAGCCCTTCTGGACACATTCCAAAAAACACCCAGTCAACCTCATCTGCGAGATCGCGAACCACAGCCTCAACCAATTCCAAATCACCGGTGTGCCCAACTCCACCAGCCCACCCAACTCTCGGCTTTTCAGATTGACGTCTAGCGGCACTCAGATCTGCCCACCAATCGAGAGGTAACCGGTTTTCCACTACACGAATATCTGGATGTGCCCCTTTGAAAGCATCTGCAAGCGGATGAGTAGAAACCACGAATCGATCGACATGCTTTAATGATGCTCTAAGTGATTTCAATATGTCTTTAGGCATGTTCTTTCGATACGCGCTTTTTATCGGCAGATTCGGCAAATAGTCATCCAGTTCATACACAATAGGCTTCTTCAGAAACCGACGCGCATATTTCATATTCTCAACAGCTTCTGGTGTGATCTGACGCTGATATACGAAAGCGTCTGGATCAAGACGGGCCATCTCAGGGACCGTCAACCACTCTTTTGCAATCATTCCACCAGCAACAGCTTGAGCTTTCATGCTTTCAAGAGGTTGCATGATGCGATAGTGACCACACCCCCATTGATCTGCCGGGTGCACCAAAACAGTTGGCAAGTTCAATAGCTTTTGCGGCTGCCAGTTCAATTCAGCCCGCTGCTCCACCTCAAAGCCAGCGGATCGAAGCGAGAGGTTGCGATTAAAAGCCGGATCGCAGCCCATGTAAGGCAACCACCGCTCGTACATTAGGTCTTGTTCACGCCTAAAACGAGCAATCTTCTTCGCATCAGCCGTCTTATCTACCGAGGTTTGACTTGCGTTAGCCACATGCATGACAACCGAGTACGGCGTCCAGACCGTCAAAAAACCCGCTTGCGCAACCTTTAAACAGAAGTCGATATCGTTATAAGAAACAGCAAAAGCGTCTTCATCCAAGCCCCCGACCTGCTGATAGACAGACTTCCTTACCAACATGCACGCAGCCGTTACGGCGGTATAATTCTGATCAACCTGAAGCCTGTTCATATAACCGGAGCTATCAGCAGGCATGCCTATGCAGATATGTTCTGCAGGGCCCCGCATACCCAAAATCACACCTGCGTGTTGAACGCTTCCATCGGGAAAAAGAAGCTTCGGCCCGACTATTCCGACTTCTGGCCGCTGTGCGTGATTCATTAGCGCATCAAGCCAATCATGCCTGATTATTCCAGTATCGTTATTGAGTAAGAGAACATATTCGCCCTTCGCCTCACTTACCGCATAATTATTGATGGCTGAGAAGTTAAACGGTTTTCTGTAACGAAGCACCCTGATATTCGGTACCGCCATTTCTTCAAGCCCCTGAAGCCAAGCAACGGCCTCTGGTGCCTTACTATCGTTATCAACAATCAACAGCTCGTAATTTGGGTAACTCGTTCTCTCCAAAAGTGACTCAACACAAGTTTGAAGTAAATGAAGCTGATCCTTTGTAGGTATGATAATCGATACAAGCGGTGAATATTCGTGTTGATATTGGACCCTAAGAGTCCCTGGCTCGCCACCTGAAACAATCTTCGGGTGAGCGTACCCTCTTCTGCTCAGGTGCTGTTCCAACGCACTGATGTATGATTCCAAACGATAATACTGTTGATCCGGTCGTAGCAGAAACAATGGCTCATCAAGCCGCCCTACAGCCCCCATTCCTTCAGACTCCACAGTCCTGAGAATCAGATCAAAATCGAGAGCATCTCCCGTACCTGACTTAAACCCTCCTACCGACTGAAGATACTTACGCTCAAAGACCCAATGCCTGGACAGATCAGCTGGACAGCTAATCAACATATCTAAATTCAAACCAGGCCGAAACAATCCACTCTGAATGGAGCCATTTCGATCAATCAACTCGTCGCAATAGACTGCTTTAACGCTCTCAGGGACTCCCTGCAACTCTGAGAGCAGCACCATTGCTCCTTGACACAACATCTCGGTTGGTGCGTGTGAAATTACGACCCAATCTGATTCAATGTTAGAAACAACATGATTAATCGAGTTTGCCAATTCATCTCCAGCACGCTCGACAAACTGAATGTCTTGATATATCTCCGGGCTGTAGGCACTCGCATCTCTTGTCACCGCAACGCATTTAAGCCCAGGACAGTAATAGCGAGCCACACGAAACGCTTCAATCGATATACTTAAGTTATACGTTTCCGGGTTTTCATCAACCAAAATAAGGCACAAACTTTGATCTTTAATTTTGGATTTTACGCCAGAGGAAAGACTCCTGGACATTGACCTCCGACCAAGCCACAAATTCAGACCTTCTGATGCACCGGCTTTAAGCGCGATATCTCTTGGACCTATAAAAGAATACTCGGAAATGGCTTTTTCAGATAGCCCTCCAGCCCTCTGGAAAAAGTCTATCAAAGAAACCCTACGGGAATGCTGCCGCCCAGCTCTTAGTGGCCAGTATTCAACCTTACAATCGTCATATAAACTCCCCCCAATACGAGCATCTAGTTGAGCAAGAAGAACGGACCTTCCTCGGTTCCCCAGAACAGCTCCACTACCTTGCTTTTGAGTTTGAGATCCATGCATTCGGAATTGAGAAAGGGGCTCTTCCAGAAAAACAAGATCCCCAACCTCAAGGAGGTTTGAAAACAACGCAAGATCATTCACCGATGTAATCAATCGAGTATTTAGGGAGCTTATGTGTGGGAATTTTTTCTGCAAATCTAACCGTCTAAAGAGAACTGTGCTTGGCTCACCAATAAAATTGATCGGATACTTTCTGATGGTCTGCAGCAAACTATTACCATCTATAACAACGTCCGAATCAAATGGAAAAATAGAGAACAACTGGTCTGGCAATGGCTCTCCTTTTTCGTTTATGAGCGTCCTTCTGGAGCTCGCAAGTTTCGCGCCTGACTCCTCCAGCGCATTAATCAATTCGGCCGCGCAATTTCTATTTAAAACATCATCATCGTTGAGGAATTTTACATATTTTCCTTTCGAGATCCGAAGACCATAATCCAAAGCAATTATGCCCCCCAATTGCTGTTCAGGCCTCACATACTTGATAAAGTCTGAATTGTAAGACCTCACAAACCCTTCAACAATGGCAGCCGGCGAATCATCTACCACGACAATCTCAAATGACGAAATACCGATCTGGTCGAAAATTGAGTCAATTGCCTCTTTTAAATAATCTGTTTTGAAAGCCGTAATAATGAAGCTAACTAAGATGTCTGATCCATTTTCTTCGTTCATAAAAATAAACTTCTATCGATTCACAATATACAAGACGCTTTCAGACTTTAACCCTAGCGACTCAAAGGTTGCCAATCCAAAATAAGAAACGTCTAATGTCTTAACTTTAAATCCTGCTTCGCAAATTCTCTCTAAAAAACCCTCTCGGTTGTATAGCCTGACGTGATCATCTTGTCCAAAACGTCGCCAACGCTCAGCCACGTCACTTTCGCATGGATCTTCGTCAATAGCCTCCAACCCTGACACTATCGGAACCATCAAGATTCCAAGACCACCTCTGCGGGTCACTCTAAATAGCTCCTGCAGAGCAGCTCTATCATCTTCTACATGCTCAAGCACGTGACTGCATATAAAAAAATCAATACTGTTATCGTCAAACGGCAAATCCATTAGATCAGAATGATAATCGACTCCAGACATCGTATAATCGGAGGTTGCATAGTTCTCAAACCCTAAACTCTTAATCCAACCAGAAAGCCCAGATTCGGGCGCGAAGTGCATAATGTTTATTCTTTTATCAATCTCGCCTCGCACGAGCATCATTAGGATCCAATGCGCATACAGCCTCTCTCTATCAGACGCGCCACACACTGAACACAAGTAGCTTTCTCTGGGCGTCATCTCCCCTTTCTCAAAATGCTCAAATCCATATATTTCAAAATTTCTTAAGTAAAATTCCGGAATAGGCTTAAATCCTTTGTTGGCACTTTTACAAACCGGGCAGTAGGTATTAGAGAGATGGCTCGAATCGTCAATGTTTTTTTTATGACTACTCAACAACTCATTCAGAACGTCGGTAAGATTATCAGATATGAGAAAAGAAGTGCGAGCCTGAACTTCAAATGCTTGGCGAAAACGACTTAACGCTTCACTCGTTCGGCCAGATTTAAATAGAGCTACAGCCATATCATTCAGCAATTTTGCGTCATCACCAATGATTTCAGATAGCTGTTCGAGAAGCTCAGCTGAACGGCCGTAATTGGCAGATTCAAATTCTGAATACGCCTCTCTTCTTAACTCAGAAAAATCAATTGATAACATAAATACCTCACAATTATTATTTTATAAATTCCGCAGCGCCCAAAACTCAAATATCAAGAAAAAGATAAAGCCCCCAACTCTCCTTTGACCAACTCTATTATTTTTCTCTGATCAAACCATCGCAACTCATTAAACATTGGAAGACACAGTATTCTAGAAGCTATATCATTAGAGGTCGGACAGAAACTGTTTGATCGAAAAACATCTATTAAATCCAACGAAGGGTAGAAATATCGCCTCGACTGAATCCCATTTTCCTCTAGCTTTTTGGCAACCCTAACAGCCTGTTTCTCACTATCAAACAAAGCAGGAAAGTAGGCATAGTTATATTCTAATGATTCACGTAATTCCTGAAGCTGAACATGGCTTGACAGTTCTTTTTTATACTTATTCCAAATAGCTTCTCGCTTATTAAGATTATCATCTATTTCATCTAAAACACATAACCCCAAAGCAGCCTGAAGCTCACTCATCTTGGCATTGATACCCAGGCCATCTATTTTATCGGGGCCTGTTATTCCAAAATTAATGACTTTTCGAGCCAACTCTAAATCCTTCTTACGACGAAATACGATGGCACCACCCTCTCCAGTATGAAATAGCTTTGTTGCATGGAAGCTAAGAGTTGCCGCATCCCCGTGCTTGAGTAAGCTTTCGCCATTATGTTTCACCCCAAATGCGTGGGAAGCATCATAAATAACGGATAGGTTCCGCTTCTTAGCGATAGCGTCAATTTCTTCAACATTGCAGGCATTACCGTATACATGAACAGGAACTATTGCGCGAGTCTCTTGACTCAAAGCGAGATTGACAGCTGACGGACTTAGACACCATGTCGAAGGATCGATGTCGGCGAAGACAGGCTTTACTCCTTCCCACCTTAGAGAGCTTGCGGTCGCGACGAAAGAAAAGGGTGCGGTAACTGCCTCACCACCGCTTATCTCATCTAGTTCTCGAAGTCCCAGGACGCGGTAGGCCACCTGAAGAGCGAGGGTTCCATTCGCTACAAGCAGAAGATTCTCAACCCCAAGGTATTCCTCCAACCGATGAGTAAGCTCCTGAACCAACTGCCCATTGTTTGCAAACCAGTGTCTTTCGTAAATCCCATCTATTAGGCGTTCCAGTTTTTTCCGACTCGGTAGGTAAGGCTTGGTTACGGGTATCATAGAGCTTCATCCGGGTATTTGTTGGCCCCCTGGGGGCAGCTCCCAGCAAGCTTTTCTTTCGCTTGCTGTTTGGTGCTAGCGAAGTTTGCAAGTATCGGAGTCAAAGATAACTATCCCCCTTTTTACGCTGACGAACCACTTTTGCTGGCACACCTTGCGTAACAACATAAGACCCAACTGATTTCAAAAGCAACGAACCTGCCCCTACAATCGTATGTTGACCTACCGCCACTTGGTGACACAACGTTGCTCCAATACCGATTGCTGAGGTGTGACCAATTTTACAGTTACCGCCAGTCGTCACTCCCGGGGCAAGGCTTGAGAAATCCTCCATCACCGAGTCGTGGTCTAACGAGGAGTTGGTGTTCAGAATGCAAAACCGCCCGATTGACGAATTGGCGTTCACTACTGCTCCCGCCATCGCTACCGTCCCTTCGCCAACAGACACACTAGGTGCGATAGATGCCCGGGGATGGATGGCGGAAATAAAGCATAGTTCAGGGCAGTGCCTCCCAATGAAGTCAGCCATTTGTGAACGAACAAAATTATCCCCGATGGCAACAACAATGCCCGTGACGCTTTTTGACAGCATCAAGTCGGGCAAGTCCTCCTCTCCGCCAACAATTGGATAACCTAAAACGGTCTCATCGACACAGCGATATCGATCCACTAACCCTACGATTTCATATCGTCCTTCCTGCTGGACAATATCGATAACGACTCGGGCATGCCCTGAAGACCCAACGACCAGAATTTTCTCCAAATTACCCCCCTCACTTACCCTCTAAAATCAGAACAACTGATGTTAATTCCGCCAAACAGAATGTTTGTGCCCGCTTGGCCGTAGCACAGCCCTTATCCCATAGGGGATAGTACAGAAGCGAGAACCGGCAAACCATTTCCCCCTATTTCCGACGATATTCCGTCAATTATAGACTTCCACATCCCCCACCATCCTGACTTTCTTTTTTAAAAACAATGAATAAAGAAACAAAGAATAAGTATGGCACGGTTTTCGCTTTGACTCCTGCAAACGGCAAATAAACGAATTCCGGCCGGCAAAGGTTTACTTTTTGCTCCACAGTGAACCTGACACCGGCAAAGCTGAGCAGGGAGAACCGACATGCCTCAGATCATCAATACCAACATCGCGTCGCTGAACGCTCAACGCAATCTTAACGCCTCTCAGCAAGATGCGAACACAACGCTTCAGCGTCTATCCTCAGGCTTGCGCATTAACTCAGCAAAAGATGATGCAGCGGGCCTAGCGATCGCGGAGCGATTTACCTCTCAAGTACGCGGTCTTAACCAGGCGGTACGGAACTCCAATGACGGTGTATCGTTGGCCCAGGTAGCCGAAGGCGCATTGGGCGAGTCTGGCAATATTGTGCAGCGGATGCGAGAACTTGCGGTTCAGGCGGCGAATGCAACCAATTCAGCATCTGATCGAAAAGCACTACAGGCGGAAGTCAACCAGCTGAAACAAGAGCTGGAACGCATTGCCACAACTACTGAATTCAACGGCCTGAAACTGCTCGATGGCACCTTCCAGGCCCAGAAGTTCCAAGCAGGCGCGAATGAGGGGCAAACCATTTCCGTCTCTATCACTGGAACGCGCATTGACACACTGGCCAACAACACTCTCGACACAGTGGCCAGTGGAACGGGAACCGGCTCAATTGCCTCCGGCACGACAGCTCCTGCACAGAATAATCTTGACCCTCAAAACCTGACAATATCGAGCTCCCTCGACGAGCAAACTGTTGCAATTACTGCTTCAGGTGCTACAGCGGAGTCTATCGCTGCCGAAGTTAACAAAACAGCGGAGACTACCGGAGTTACCGCATCAGCCCGTACGTCTGTGGAATTTGGCCCGCTATCGGCAAGCGGTACAGTCACCATGGCCCTGTCTACCGGTGATGGCAATGAAGCCACCGTGTCCGCTCAAATATCTGACACAAACAACATTGAGGCCTTGGCGAGAGAGATAAACGCAAGCAGCGGCAAAACAGGTATTACAGCAGAAGTCGACGGCGGAAAGTTGACGCTGATTCAAGACAGCGGTAAAGACATTGTCATTGAAGGCTTCACTAATAACGGCGGCGGGACTGTCGCACTTACGAGCTCTTCTGGAGATACGGCAACTCTAACCGACGGAGCGGGCGACAGCGCAAGAATAGCGGGCGAGGTCACCTTTGATTCCGCAACAAGCTTTGCCGTTTCGTCCGATGTTGGGGGACCAACCGGCTTGTTTACTGCCACTACTGCTTATGGCTCTGAGGCGGAAAAACTCGCCGACATCGACATCAGTACTTTCGAGGGCGCCAGCAGTGCGATGAGAGTGCTCGACTCTGCACTGGAAACCATTAACGGAATCCGCGCAGACCTGGGTGCGGCGCAGAACCGGCTGGAATCTACCATCGCCAACCTGAGCACCACGTCAGAGAATCTCTCTGCAGCTCGTTCCCGGATCCAGGATGCCGACTTCGCGGC
>ENA-ORCT01000326-ORCT01000326.1-marine-metagenome-genome-assembly--contig:-NODE-326-length-24259-cov-3.266727_pt1 | contig 24259 bp, 18 predicted proteins | sample MGYA00248632_ERZ508511 | MGnify/ENA primary metagenome ERZ508511 (study PRJEB26182, sample SAMN06268839) | marine metagenome | isolation source: Tt an P1-techrep anaerobic enrichment on pine from sediment...
AGACCGCCGACAGGGCGTGCGACAGCGAATGAGCCGCGCCAAGATCCTTCTGAAACGCGACAGCGCCCATCATGGCGGCAAGCTGCATGTAGCCGCGGGCTTCGATATCCGTTGGCTCGTTGACCGCTTTTTCCAGGTACCCGGCGACAAGCTCGATTCCCTTCAGGGCGATGGCGTCGCACATGGGATGGAAAACGGGCGCAATCAGTGACTCCACGCAGTGGGTAAAGGCGTCCATGCCGGTGGCCGCAGTCAGATGAGACGGCAGGCCCACGGTGAGCTCGGGATCCAGGACGGCCATCTTTGGCATCATCAGCGGATGACAGACCATGAACTTTCGCCCCATTTCAACGGATGTGATGACCGAGCAGCGCCCGACTTCGCTGCCGGTGCCGGCGGTGGTGGGAACGGCAATCATGGGCGGCAGGGGCCCCTGAATGCGCTGATTGCCACCGGTCTGGCCGTCGTATTCGTTGATCTTGCCGTCATTGACGGCCAGGACCGGAACCACTTTCGCTGCATCCAGGGCACTGCCGCCGCCAAGGCCGATCACCCCGGTACAGCCCTGGGATCGATACACCTCAAGGGCCTTGCTGATATCCTCGTCCAGGGGATTGGGATGCACATCGCCGAACACGGCACAGGGCGTCGCCGAATCCTTCAAAACGCCCGTCACCCGGGCAAATACATCGGTCTTTCTCAGTCCGGGATCGGTCACAAGCAGCGGCTTGCCGATGCCGACTTCCTTCAGATAATCCGGCAGCTGATCGATAGCGCCGGGGCCAAACGCAACGGCGGTGGGGAACGAAAACCGGGTAACTTCGTTGATCACGACCATTCTCCTTTTTCAGCGATTCGATAGACACTTCATTTTACTACGGCCCTAACGACCAGCCGCCGGCAGCACCAGCTTGTGAATCCAGTTGGCAAACTCGCACTGCCTGACATCGGCATCCAGCACGTCATCGTCGATGGCCAGCTGCCATCGCAGGTCCTTGCGGTCCGTTTCAGCGGCCAGCGCCTTCATACGATCCACCATCGCCACCAGATCATCATGATCCTTGTAAAACCCGTATTCAATCAGCTTCGCCTCCCGGGCGACAATCAGACAGGCCATTTCGTGAAGATCGTATTCCGGATGATACTGCAGGGCCCAGAAGGTACCCTTTTTATGGTGAATGGCAGCAGACTGAACGCTCGTCCAGTCGTTGCCGGACAGCCGCACAGCCCCGTCGGGAAACGTCGTCACCATGTCATCATGGCTGATAAACGCTTCGAAAACCCGAGGCTTGCCCTCATACATGGGGTGCCTGCACCCCGCATCGGTCAAGGAGATTTTTCGGGCGATGCCCATCTCCCGACCTCTGGGATTGGGTTCGACCGTTCCGCCTGCCGCCACGACGGCGATCTGCAGCCCCCAGCAGGTACCGAAGCTGGGCACCCCCAGCTCGTAGGCGAGTCCGGCCAGATCGATCTGATTGCGAACACTGGGATTTTCCGTATCGTTCACCGACAGGCTGCACCCGGTCCACAGGATGCCCGCATAGGTTTCCAGCTGGTCAGCCCCTGGCATCTCCACCCCGACGTCACTGGGCAGCAGCACGTCGTACTCCGCCTCAGGCAGCTGGCGTTTCAGCATGTTGACGTAGAGTTTCCAGGCCAGTTGCATGCCGGCCCCTTCCAACTCGTCCCGGCCCGCTTTGGGATAACCGTCGATAATCAAAAACCGCAAGGGATGTGTCATGAGTTCTCTCCTGAACATTACGAATTCAAGCTGTCGACAATGGATACCAGATCCCGGTAGTCACGGCAGATGGCATCGGCAGTGGTCGTGGCGCTTCCCCGATCCTTGACCACAGTGGTGTAGATCCCCTTGGCACCGACGCCGTGGGGCCCTTTGATATCTTTTTTATCCCGATCGCCGATATGGACGATCTCGGCAGGGTCGACGCCCAGCTGCTCGGCGGCGGCCGTAAAGGCCCGCGGGTCCGGTTTGGCGCAGCCGATCTCATCCGAGAAGACAAACGCGTCAAAACAGTCCAGAAGACCGTGGCCGGCAAGCAGCTCGCGAAGGGCCCGGCCGGGGCTGAAGATGGCATCGGAGATAATCCCCAGTTTGTAGGTCTCGCTGGCCACCTTGATCGCCTCGGCGATCCCTGGCGCCAGATCGGGCTGCACGCCGAGTTCCATGTCCTCGTGCAGGCGGACCAGTTCATCCATTTCAGCCGCGGGCAGCTCGCGCTTAAGGCCCTTGAGAATCACGGCGAGCCGCTCTGTAACCGTCCAGGTGACACTCTGCCCGTACCAGACCAGACGGAAGGCGGCATCGGCCGTATCGTAGGCCAGATCCACCATTTCCCTTGAGATCGGTTCATGTCTGGACAGGTATTGGTGAACCAGCCGGCGCCGCTCACCGGGTTTCGGAAGCAGGCCCAGATCGGCCCGTTTGGGTTCATCAGAGTCATCGATGATCACGGTATCCCACAGGTCAAAGGTAATGGCACGAATCGTTCCCATATCAACACACCCTGCTCATCCGGAATAGCGTTATAGATGTATATACAGCATTACAGCCAAAAAAAAATTATTGAATATGATACCGCCCCAGTTCAACCTCAAAAACGTATTTATCACCCCGATAATACGAATACAGCAGTTCCAGGGGCATCCCCCGCGGATCGTAAATGAGGCTCTCCATGAAAAATCCGGCCGATCGCTTGGGCACCTTGAGAAGCGTTGAGATTGGGGGTTCAAAATTGATCGCCCGCAGCATCTGATCCGAGCGGTGCAGCTCGACATTGAACCGTTCGGTGATAAGCCGGTACATCGAGCCGGTCAGATCCATGTCCAGAATGTCCCGAAACAGAGCCGGCACCAGAAAGCTCTCCTCGTATATGAATGGAATACCGTTGCCCGTCCGCAGGCGCCGGACAGCAACGACCCGATTGTCCTCCCCAAGGATCAGATTCTGAACCACCTGCTCATCGGCTTCCTCGATGCCTTTGCTGATTACAACCGTTTCCTCCGAGATTCCTGCCTCCAAAAGGTCGTCTTTGAAACTCGAAATCCGGTTCATTTTGTGTTTCAACGAAATCGGTTTCACACAGGACACAAAGGTTCCCCGTCCCTTTTCCTTTTTTAAGATTCCCTCGGATGCCAGTTTGCCAATGGCCTGGCGCAGCGTATTTCGATTGACCTGACACATTTTGGCAAGCTCGATTTCAGACGGCAGTTTTTCACCGGCCTTGAACCGACCGCTCTGGATCAACTCGGACAGCCACGCGCTGATCTGCAGATATTTTGGAATTGGATTCGCTGGATCGACTATTTGCAATACATTTTCCTTTCCTGGTGGAGCCACCTCCGGGCGGGAACAAAACCGGGTCTGCCCCAGGCAATTGTGCCCGACGGCAAGCAGCCGATCCGAAACATCGCCGGAAAACGGCATGTGCCTGCTGTCGCGGCAACAAAGCCTGCAACCCGAATCATTGACGCGTCAGTTTAAATCAAAATTTCTACCGTCTTTATCGGAGAAACTCAACCCATTAAATCCGCGTTCCTAATTTGGGGGCATGTAACGAAGATGGAGAAGAAAACTGATGGCCAGTGAAAAAAAACACGCCACCACCGGTGTCAGGCACCAGGCCAGGATGATGTTGTAGAGAGTCTTTCGGCTCACAGTGTTGACCCCCTTGACAATGCCCACCCCCAGCACACCGCCGACGACCGCCTGTGATGTGGAGACCGGAACACCGATAAGGGTATAGACGTGGGTGGTAATCCCCATGGACAGAACAACCACCAGTGAAGAAAACGGATCCAGACGCACCAGTTTCCTGCCCACGGTCTCCATCACCGGTCGGCTGAAGGTTAAAATCCCAAGGGCGATGCTTGCCCCACCGATAAGAGCGGCGCTCAGAATACCGATAAGCTCCGCGCCGACAAAAACGGCAGTCACGTTGGCCACATTGTTGGCTCCCAGTGTGTAAGCACCATAGGACCCGGCAATGACCAGGCAGGTTCGCAGCAACATATCCGAATCGAAAAGATTTAAGGCCATCCGGTTATATATGGCACCCAGTGCATAATAGGCCAGTATTCCTGTGATGGCTCCTCCCACCGGTGTGCCGATCCAGCAGGCCACCACCTTGACGAGGCCCGAAAGATTGAGCTGATTGTTTAAAATGCCGATGCCCAGAATGGCTCCCACCACCGATTGGGAGGTTGAGACCGGCAGGCCGAGTATTGTCATGATGGTCACGGTGATGGCCGCCGCAACCGATGAGATAATTGCCTGTTCAAGATCCAGGCGGGTCAGGCCCTTCAAGGTTTCGATCCCGGCCTGACCTGAGACAACCGCCCCAACCAGAACGAACACCGAGGCCAGGATAGCCGCCGTCCAGAATTTGAGCATCCGGGAGGCAACCGCCGCCCCGAAGACATTCGAGGCATCGTTGGCACCCAGCGACCACCCCAGAAATATCCCGCCCAGAAGCGAAACCATTACACCCGCCTTTTCATGCTGATAATGTTGATTCGTCTGGAAACCCGATCCGCCTGATCGGAAATCTCGCCGATCTGAACCACCAGGTCCTTGACTTGCAGCTTTAAGAAGGGATCCAGATGCGAATCGAAGATTCGGGTGATAATCCGCCGCTCGATGTGATCGCAGTGGCTCTCGTTGGTGTCGATGGTCGCCACCAGGGACCGGATACTTTGCTGTTTCTCAAAAAGCGCCGTCATCTGCTTGAACACCAGATCGCAGCACTCCAGGCTGATTCGCACAAGCTCCCGGATATCCAGAACCAGAAAATCCGGGATATCGAGTTTTTGGGTCTGGATCATATACAACACGCGTTCAAACAGATGGGGTATATTATCAACCGCCTCCAGCAGTCCCATCACATCTCCCCGGGAGTCAGGGATCAGCGCCTTGCCATACATCATGGCTTTGATCTCTTCCCGAATATCATCGGCTTTCGATTCGAACTTGTGGGTCTGCTGGATTAAAAAATCGAGATTTTCCCGACATTCCCCCCCCAGGCAGTGGCCGATCGCCTCGGCGAAACTCGCCTGGGACAGTTTCAAGGTGTCCATGTATTCATAGATCAGCGACTTGACCCGCTCTTCTTTTTTAAAAAGAAATCGAAACATGTCGTTTCCTCAAAACCTGTTTGAAAATTAGAGGTGTGAAGCAAAAGGGGGTATAAGCAAAGGCAAACTGTCGCAATTTGGAGATGGATAACCCATTATATAATGAAACGTTATGGTATTCAAACCCATCGTAATCAGCGGACAATGCATTGAAGCGGCATCGAAACAGGGGAATCACAGGCAGGCCAGAGGAAAGGCGGCAGCGCAACCGCCCGGCCCTTGAAAATCGGCTTCCAAAAATTCAAAAATACAGCCTTTTTAGAATCAAAATACACGATCGACTGTATTTACCCCTCGACGAAACTGCCTATTATGGGGCCAAAGTGCCGATATACCTGACCCGGCTCAGAGCGTATGACTTGACCGCTTGCGCGGCCCTTTGCCGGCAAGCGGGCAAGTCAGGCTCGACATGCGACGTCATATGCGGGAAAAATCTCCAGGCGGGAGATAATTTCCAATCCCCGACGAGGCTCACCTGAATTATCAAACCTTTTGAAGCCCCCTGAAATTCGTTGGATCTTGAAGGACGCTTGAAACGCAGGCGCAAGACGTGAACCGTCCGCCGGGGTGTCTGCATTGTACGGATTTCACCCGTACCGGAATCGGGTGCGGCCTGGCTGGCAAATTCCCATCAAAAGCGATGTCGCTCAGGGAAAAACCGTCGCCGATGCTCAGGAACGCGAATTTAATTAATTACAATTTCTTGCAATTCAATAAATCCTCGTTCCTCAGCAAGTGGAACAAATTCAAAAGGGGAGCAAACAAACGCCCCCCTTTATCCATCCCACCGGTCAAAACCGGACGGCTTTTTTTAAATTGTGAAACGCGTTGACCTCTACACCAGAGGTTCGGAGAATTTTACCCCTACCTTGAAAAAGGGCAACCCCCGATCCACGATCTCCCGGCACCAGATTACCTGTGCCCGATCCTCGCTGGAAGCCCCGTAGAGCTTGATGAAAATGCTCGAACCCGGCTCCAGGAAGGAATCGGTTTCAAAGTGAAGCCCCTCCTCGCTCATGTTGCACATCCGCCCGCCGCGGAAGCTTCCCGCTTCTTGTTTGGCGTACATGATCGGTGCCTCATAGTGGTTTCGATGCCGCGTTCTGCGATCATTGGCCTCGCCCATGGCATACCTCCGGGTTGAATACCTGATAACGTTCATAGAACGCTTTATCAGATAATCATAACAATCGATTCCGGGTATTCAAGTCAACCGCAGGGTGCAACGTTATGCCCTTCTGTAAAGAAATGAGGATTTAATAAATCGCATCATTTAAAATCAAGTTGACAACTTCTCGAAACAAAAAATATGCTACCAATTGAGAACATGAGCACCACAATCTATCTTCCCGTGATTAGCTGAACGGACAGCGTATTCATCTTTCTTTTCACTACACACCCACTGCTGAGTCTTACCAGACAGTATCCGAAAGAAGCCTTTCCTCTCAACACATTTTGCCATGTCCACCATTGTCATTTCCTGAGAGCCTGTTTGGCTGTTCCCACCCGCTATCGGGATCGAGGAATTCGACTTCGATAGCTATAGAACCATATCCCGACAAGCGATGTGCCAGACGCGTATTCTTCGCATCGGTGATGCGTGTTTGGTTGCGGATTGTCAGCGTTAGAGTCTGTGTGAGTCCGATGGAAAACCCCGTTAAAGCCGGTCTGCGCTGCTTCTGCCAGGACGCGCCTGCCCTGACAGTCAGCCAAGAAAAAACAATTGATTAAAACAGGAGAGAAACATGAAGAAAAAAGTTTGCTTTAAGTTAACTTCTATGCTTGCAGTGGTGGCCCTCGGATTGGTTGTCATGACAGCCTTCGCGTTCGCCGACGAGAACAACCCCAATGGGGAGGCCTTTGGCTGGAATGGAAATCGCGGCCATAGCGTCCAGCTCGGCCCACGCCCCTTCTTTCTCGTCGAAGACATGGATGAGAGCGAACTCAAGGTCAAACTTCAACAGTGCTCCGAGGGCCCATTCAAGAGGACCGACTTTTCAATCGGTCACCGGGGTGCGGCTCTGCAGTTCCCCGAGCACACCAGAGAATCGTATGCCGCTGCCGCTCGTATGGGCGCCGGCATCCTGGAGTGCGATGTTACATTTACCAAGGACAGGGAACTGGTGTGTCGCCACTCCCAGTGCGATCTTCACACCACCACCAACATTCTTGCCATCCCGGAGCTGGCGGCAAAATGTTCCGAGCCGTTCACTCCCGCCGAATTCGACCCGGAAACCGGAGAGCTTCTCACGCCTGCGTCGGCACGGTGCTGCACCAGCGACATCACACTGGCTGAGTTCAAGACGCTTTGCGGTAAGATGGATGCAAGTGATCCCTACGCTACCACTGTCGAGGAGTACCTGGGTGGCACCTCGAACTATCGCACCGACCTTTACGCCACGTGTGGCACGGTACTCTCCCACAAAGAAAGCATCGAACTTTTCAGGGACTTGGGCGTGAAAATGACGCCTGAGCTCAAAACCCCCAGCGTAGAGATGCCTTATGAGGGCGATTACACGCAGGAGGATTATGCCCAGCAGATGATCGATGAGTACAAAGAGGCCGGCGTCCACCCGAAAAAGGTGTTTGCGCAGTCCTTCAACGTTGGCGATGTACTATATTGGATTGGAAACGAACCGGGGTTCGGCAATCAGGCCGTCTATCTTGACGGTCGCTACGGCGATCCTGCCTTCGATCACACCGACCCCGGCACATGGTCACCAACCATGGAGGAACTTGTCGCCGAGGGTGTTAACATCATTGCGCCGCCAATGTGGATGCTCCTGGCGCTCGATGAAAACGACAGGATCGTGCCCTCGGTCTATGCCGAGGCGGCGAAGGCCGCAGGCCTTGATATCATCACCTGGACCCTTGAGCGTTCCGGCCCTCTGAACACCGGCGGCGGATGGTACTACCAGACAATAGCCGATGCGATCAATAACGATGGCGACATGGTGGAGGTCCTTGACGTACTGGCTAAGGATGTAGGCATTCTGGGCATCTTCTCTGATTGGCCTGCCATAGTGACCTACTATGCCAACTGCATGGGGCTCAAATAATCATTGTCAGGGCAGGCGGCTCGGCATCGACATGAGAGATATTCTTTTCTTTTACATGTTCAACTGCTTCTATAATCCGAACAGATAAGCCCTTCGCCATGCTTGACCGAAAGGCTGCCGGCCGGGGAGAGATTCAGCTTCCCGGCCAGTGCAGCCAGGAGGTCAGTGTCAAAGGGTGAGGCCTGTTTCTTCTAACCTATAACATCTTCCCGTGTTCAACGACTGCGCTGCCCCCGCCTGAAAATTCGTCCGATTCGGATCGGGTGGACAAACGCGCATTGCCGGCAACCGCCACCAGAGCAGTCCAGTTAATAAAAATATACTGAAGTAACCAGAGGGATCACCGGCACATGCCAGTTGCAATGGAAATTGTCAAACAGCGAGTTTCGCCGTGCCGCAGCAGCTTCTGATTCAAAGTCAAATCTTTATGGACTGATGTGATGTTTAATGGGCGACCCCGATGTTTCGATCGAATTTTGCAGGGCTTCAGCAGGCAATCTGTTCTGCAAATGATTTCGCCGCACATGATGGACACAGTACCTGATCGATCGGCTCCCCAATCTGTTCGCCGGCCCTTTCTGCCATCAAATCAAGATACCTGCCGGGTGCTATGGCGTCACCGCATTTTTGACAGCATCTCAAGGTGAGACGATTTAAAATTGTGCCGCAGAAAAGCAACACCCGTTCTTTACCCCGATCCTCCATTGTCATTGCGCCGGTAGGGCAGTTGGCAACGCATGCACCACAGCCGATGCATCGCTCGGATGCAACCATTAAGTTCGTTGGGCCAGGTTTCTCAAAATTCATGTAACCCAACGACAACGCGTCTACTCCAATTTGGTCGCGGCAAATTTCCACACAGGTCCCGCAACGCGCGCATATATCGCACCTGAGGCATCGCAGCACTTCTTCTCGAGCCTGTTTTTCAGGACAACTCATTTCGACCAGTTGGAAGCCGGTTTTTCGCTGTTCCATATTAATCATGGGCAGGTGTGGCCTGCGCAGCGCCGTTTTTGTTTCAGCCTCAATTTCCATACATTTAAAATCACTTCGCCGTATGGGGAGGGGGGCCGCCTGGCGCAGCGGCCGTCCGGACAAATACCGGTGTATGGATTCGGACGCTCTTTTCCCGCCGGCGATGGCCTGAATCACCGTAGTCGGGCCTGTCGCGACATCACCGGCGGCGAAAACTCCCTCAACGCCGGTGGCCATATTGGCAGCGTCAACCATTATCGTATTCTTTGCAGTCCAGCATTGTTTTCCCAAAAAATTCAGGTCCTCGGCAATGACTTTCTGACCGACCGCAGGCAGGATCGTATCGGCAGGCACCATGAATTCGCTGTTCTCTATGGGTATGGGTCGGCTTCGTCCGCTCTTGTCCAGCTGCCCCATCCGGGTCCTCAGACATTTGAGGCCGAGCAATTTTCCGTTGCAATGCTCTATTGACAGTGGTGCACTCAGGAAAGAAAAACAAACCCCTTCTTCCCTGGCCTGGTTGATTTCTTCTTCAGATGCAGGCATCTGATCCAATGTCCGCCGATAGACGACGGTAACGTCATCACACCCCAATCTGACGGCGGACCGGGCAGCATCGATGGCCACATTCCCGCCCCCGATCACGGCCACTTTTTTTCCAATCATCGGCGCTTTTCCCAGAGCCACATCCCGCAGAAAATCGATGGCCGCCAAAACCTGGGGGCAATCCTTTTCCCCGGAAATGCCCAGTTCAAAGGCAGCATGAGCACCCGGAGCCAAAAGAAAGGCACTCATGCCCTGTTTCCTTAAGCCATCAAAGGTGACATCCTGACCAAAGCGCGTATTAAAGCAAAATTCGACTCCCAGATCCCGGATAAAGGCCACTTCCCTTTCAATGACCTCCTCAGGCAATCGATACCGCGGGATACCTACCCGCATCATGCCGCCGGCCACGGGAAGGCTTTCAATGACAGTTACCCGATACCCTTTCAAGGCCAGGTAATAGGCTCCTGCCAGCCCCGCCGGTCCCGCACCGACAATACAGACGCTCTGGCCCGTGTCCGGCGCCTTTTCCGGATTCTGATAACCGCCTTGATCAAGAGTCCTTTCGGCCGCAAACCGTTTCAGGGACCGTATGGAGACAGCATCATCGATACAACCCCTTGCGCATTTTAATTCACAGGGATTGGTGCACACGAAACCGCATACCAGCGGCAGGGGATTGTCTTCGCGGATCAGTGAGATGGCCTCGGCGTCACGCCCCTGCCCGATAAGCCATAAATACCCGGGGACATCAACCCCTGCAGGGCAGGCCATCTGACAGGGGGCAGGCGCCAGTTTAATGCAGCCGCCTGTCGGACAGATTCGTGTCTCGATATGGCTGCGGAAAACCTCCTGATGATCCTTCAAGGCCGAAGAGACAAGTTGCCCGATTTCGCGGCCGGCACGGTCTGCTTTTTCCGCAAGCATCGTTTCCGCCAGATCGGTCATCAGCGAAAGATGCTGAATTGTGCCTCGGCCGCAGGAAACATCTTCCAGCAAATTTTGCAATTCCAAACACCGCTGACGCAACCACGCGTTGGCAATTTGCCCGGAGTTGATGATTTTCGACACCTTGTCTTTGGTTTCTTTGACCCAACAAAATACACTCATCATACAGTTCCCGATCTATCTGGACGATTAACCAACCCTGTCACCGATTTTCTCCGGCGTGCAGGAAGCGGCCCCGGTTTTCTCTCGAGCGGCCAGGTGCGCTTTATGGGAAAAACGGATACTGGCAGACATCCGGTCAATGTTGCCAAAACTCAGGCAACCGGTGGGGCAAGCGCCCACACAATCCGGCAACAATCCAACATCGATGCGGTCTTTGCAAAGATCGCATTTAACCGCCTTCCCTGTTTCCGGATTCCACTGGGGAGCCCCCCAAGGGCATGCATGGATGCACAGTTTGCAGCCCACGCAGCGATCTTCTTCAATAAAAACGATGCCGTCTTTTTCACGTTTTTGCATGGCATGGGTCGGGCATACCGCAACACAGAGCGGATTTTCACAGTGAAAACAATTCATAAAAACGTAATAGCCCCTAGGCACTGTTTCCACCCACTTCAATCCGATGCTGACCACCTTGCACAGCCTGGGTTCCGGAGAGATACCCTTATTAATTTTGCATTGCATCTCGCAGGTTCCGCATCCAATGCATTTATCGATGTCCTGCAATAAATAATACGCGCTCATTTATTCTCTCGGTGCCCCTTTTTCAAACCGGTTGAATCTTGACGAATGTAGTGTTCAATGCATGACTGCCGCCAACTTTGTCGGTAACGTTCTCCTGGAGCAACGCGTCCGAGACGCCCTTTTTATAGGATCGCACAGCCAGCGGATTCTGGTGGCCGAAACCATGGAGCATGAAAACCGTTTCCGGATGAATCATGTCGGTGACAAAGGCTTTTATTCTTCCCTTCCCCCTGCTTGAGGACACGGTCACCATGTCCCCGTCGTGTATCCCGAGCCCATCGGCAGCTTTCCGGTTTACCCAGATTTCATTTTCAGGCAACACATGGGATAGATAGCGATTGTTCTGCGTCGCGACATTGCAATGGAAAACGGATCGCCCGCAGATCAGGCGGAAGTATCCGTCCGGGGGCGAGGGCAAGGGGTGGTATTCGGGAAATGATTCAAATCCGGCGTTTTCTAGCATTGAAGAGATGAATTCGATGCGACGGGATGGCGTTTTTAAGTCCAGCCCATTTTCACGATCCCAGAATATCGGTTTATCCGTATAGGTCACAAAACCTTTGGTGTTGAAATCGGTTATGGTAAAACCGGTCCCTGCAAGCTGCCACTCGATCAACTCTTCCATGGTTTCATACGGAAACCACTGCCCAACGCCCATCTTTTGCGCCAGCTCCTTTAAGATGATGGGACCCGATTTTGTATCGTAACGGGGTGTTACGGCTTGCCGGCGCAAGAACATCTGGGGGATAAGTCCGTCAACCCGGAAGATGCTGTCCGTTCTTTCCAGAAAAATTGATTCGGGCAGGACAACATCGGAGAATCCGGCAATATCACTGTGGTTGATATCGATGGAGACAATCAGGTCAAGTTTGTCCAACGCCTTGCGAGTCTGCCGGGAATCCATGATTGAGCAAAGGGGATCAAAACGATAAAAAATCGCGGCCTTGAGGGGAAATGGGTTTGAATCCATGATGGCCCGGGGCAGCATCTGGGCAACACCGGTCCGCGGGTCGGGCAGGGGGAATTCAGGGGTGCCCACACGATCGAATCGCGGCAGATCGATATCAGGGAGTTGCTGGTTGTTCAATTCACGGGGCGGCTGGCCTCCGACCTCGACCGGACTTTTTTTGAAGAAAACGCCCCCCGGTGTTTCGATACTGCCCATGAGGGCATTGAGAATCATTATCGATCGCCGAAAATAAATTTCATCGGGATAGTTGGTTGCCCGAAAGCCAAAATTGAAAACGACCCTTGGCTTATCGCCGCTCATCTCCCGGGCCAGCGCAACAATTTCCGCGGCCGGGATGCCGGAGACTTCTTCCGCCCATTCCGGCGTATAGGGCCGAACAAATTCTCTGAGTTCTTCAAGCCCCAAGATCCAGCGCTTTGCATAGACGCTATCGTGCAACCCTTCGTTCAATATGGTATGGATCAGGGCGTAGTTTAGCGCCAGGTCCGTGCCCGGGCGAATCATCCAGTACCGGTGGGCTTTGGTGGCCGTTACCGTGACCTTCGGATCGATATAGGTGAGCTTGGCGCCCTTTGCCAAAGCACCTGTAAACGCCTTTGCAGCCCTGATGTCGAGAGACTCGAAAAGATTCCGGCCATAAATGACCATATGCCGTACATTGGCGTAGTCCATGAACATCTGCTCGTCGATGTACCCGAACAGAGAGCGGCAGGCCGTGTTCATGGATCCCTTGCACAGCGAGTCATGTGTGAAATGGTTGGGAGAGCCGATCGCCTTCATAAACGTGCGGCTCAGGTGCGTGCTCAGATTCCAGCGCTCACCGAATACGATTGACTGCGCCCCATCTTTTTCAATGATTCGTTCAAGCTTTCGGGATACATAGTCCAGCGCCTCCTGCCAGCTAACCCGGCGCCAGCGGTTCGATCCCCTCGGTCCGGATCGAACCATTGGATACTGCAAACGCTCAGTATCGTTCAACAGTCCTATCGCAGCGGCCCCCTTCGCACAAATACTTCCCTCGATGCCGGGGACATGGGGGTTGCCCTCAATTCGAACGACCTGATCGTTTTTGACGGTAACCTTTATCGGGCAGCGCATCGAGCACATCAGGCATATGCTATATACATCTTTTCGCATTGGTAAAAAAAGCCTCTATACCTCAGGAACGCGAATCAGATACATTCACGCTCCTGAGCACAATAGCTGCATCGGCGTTTCAACAGATTGCAACCGGAACCCCACTCGTAACCGTTGAGCCGCATCAGCCGTATATCAAATTTGGAAGCCAGGTAATAATCTGAGGAAATACGATGCAAAGCCCCACCCCGATCATCTGGAGGGCTATGAAAGGCAGGCAGCCCTTTATAATATCACCGAAGGTGATCTCCTCCGGCGCAATTCCTCTTAAAAAAAACAGCGCATACCCAAACGGCGGGGTCAACCAGGCGGTCTGAAGGCAGATGCAGACAATCAGGGCCAGCCAGAGTTGGTTCCATCCCATAAGATCGGCTACGGCAATAAATGTGGGCAGACAGATGTAGAGAATGCCGATCCAGTCGATAAACATTCCCAGCACGAAAATAACCGTCAGGATGATAAACAGGATGACATAAGACGACAAGCCCGATCCGGTCAGAAGATCGGTAACGATCTCCTGTCCTCCCATTCCCAGAAATACCGTGGAAAAGCAGTTGGCGGTGATGAGAATAAAGCCGATCATGCCGATTGTCTCGACCGATTTGATGCAGCATTCCCAGACCATCGCCCAACTTAATCGCCGGTAAAAAGCAGCAATCACCAGAGAAGCAAACGCGCCGGTGCCGGCAGCCTCGGTGGGCGTGGCGATACCGAACAGGATCGCGCCGAGCACGGCAAGAATCAGCGTTCCGACAGGAATGACCCCCTTGAGCGATGCCAAGTATGTCTTCAAGGGGATTTTTTCATCGTTATTTTCTGGCGGCGGCGCCATTTCAGGGTGTATTCTCGCCATGACATAGATATAGATCGCATACAGAGCGGCCAGCAAAAGTCCGGGTGTAAACGCAGCGGCGAAGAGTTTTCCGGCCGAGATACCTGATTCGGCAGCGTAGAAAATCAGCATGATACTGGGCGGTATCAGGATGCCCAACGTGCCCCCTGCAGCGACGGTTCCCAACACCATTTTCTTATCATACCCGCGCTTGAGCATCGGCGGCAGCGCAATTACCCCGGCGGCAATGATAGAGGCCGCCACCACACCCGTGCACATGCCGAGAATGGCGCAAACCCCCGTGGTCGCAATGGCAAGCCCGCCCCGGACACGTCTGAAATACAGGCTTAACGCCTCAAAGATATCTTCGGCAATCCGCGCCTTTTCCAGCACGAATCCCATAAAAACAAACAGAGGCACCGCGCACAGCACGTAATTGAGCGTAACGGTATGCATCCTCTGGACAAAAAGAGAAAAGGCTTGCGGTCCCCAGCCGAAATATCCGAAGATAACCGAAAGCCCCCCCAGTACAAACGCCAAGTGCCCGCCGGCAAAAATGCCGATCATGAGGAAACCGAACATCAGTAAGATTAGAATTTCAGGACTCATAATTTCTCCCCATTCGCAGGAGCTTGATAAAATGGCGAATTATTTCTGCAATCCCCTGCGTCAAAAGCATCAGCGCACTTAACGGAATGATAAATTTCATAGGGTAGATGGGTGGATGCCAGGGCGTAAAAGACGTTTCCCGCAACAACCAGGACTTCCAGAAAAACTCCCAGCCATACACCAGCATCACGATTACAAAGGGCATGAAAAAAACCAGGTACAGTAAGATATTTGTGATCTCCTGGAGTCGCGGGGAAAGGAATCGCTCTGCAATCAGGGGAATCCTGACATGCCCGCCGACTTTGAACGTATAGGCGGCGCACAGGAGCATCAGAGAACCGTACAGATAAGTTTCCATGTCCTTGCCCCAGATGATGGGCGATTTGAAGATGTAGCGCATCACGACATCGATAACCGTCACGGCTACCAAAGCGAGCAAGACAAACGCCATACCCTTTTGCATGTCGGATATCTTATCCAGGATCTTCAGCAATCTATCCATTTTCGAAATCTCCTAAGCCGGAAATAACAAATTGCAAGCATCAAACTAAAAGTAGGATCAACAATTCGGGGTTGTAAGAGATTTGTCTCTTGATGATTGGGATTTGTTTGCTATCTGTTCTTTGGTTTCTGGCATAAAATAAAGAAGGTCAGAATTAAAATACTACTGTCCCCCCCGGTCTCCGCGAAATAATCGAAGAGCGGGGGGGTGAGACACGACGGCACGTTATTTCAGTTCATAGGGGATGCTGTCGCCCCCCTCATACGCCTTGAAATTGTCGTAATAGTTGTAGTATTTCTCCTTGAACTTCATTGAACTTTCATACAGTTCTTTAAAGGTGGGGTACTTGGCGCAGTAACGCTCGTATACCTTGGCAGCGGCTTCCTTCCAGCGACTCATGTCTTTTTCGGACCACTTGTTGACCGTCAAACCGCTTTCCTTGAATTTTTCGAGCGCTTCCATATCTTTAATCTTAGCGGAGAGCGTGGCATCCAGGGTAAAATCCCGCATCGCCAGTTCGAGAATCTGCTGCAGATCTTGCGGTAATTTATTATAGGCTTTCTCATTGATCAAAAAGTCGCCCATCACATCCGGCTGCCACACGGCCGGGGCGATGATATGGCTGGTCACCTCATGAAACTTCATGGGCCAGCTGCCGGACGGCGTGGTCCATTCCACCCCGTCGAGCACCCCTCTTTGCAACGATTCGTATATTTCCTGGGGAACGGTCGGTTCGGCATAGCAACCTGCGGCTTCGATCAGCACATCGGCGGGAAGCCCCGGCCCCATCCTGATCTTTTTACCCTTCAAATCATCGAGGCCGTTGACCGGAAAATTGGCAAGGATTCCGAATTCCATTCCGGCAAACCAGGACGGCCGCCACATAACGCCAAACGGTTTGGTCCACTTGTTGACGATTTTGCCGCCTTCGCCCTCAAAGTAATACATCATGGCCGCATCAATGTTCATAAAGTGAAAGGGGCCACCCGTTACCAAAGCCAACCCCGGGACTTTTCCATGGTACCAGGTCGTCCAGCCCATAGCCATTTCAGTCACCCCGTCGGCCACGCCGTCGAACATTCCAGCGCCTTTTGTAATGGCACCAGCGCTGTACGGTCTGATGATCAAACGCCCGTTACTCGCAATTTTCACTTTTTCAACAAACCGTTTGAGAGCCTGATAGTCCGGGTTGACACTCGGGGCAGCCGCCTGCAATTTCCAGCGATACACCTTTTGTTTAGCATTGGCGGGTTGGGCAAGGCAGAAAAACGAACCAATCACCATGCCTATGATTGCAAAACATCCTGCCAGCGAGATGAAATTTCTTTTCATTTTTAAACCTCCTCGTCGATTACCGTCTTTTGGTTTCTCAATTGTGAATGGTCATGGCGCTCACCACATTGATAAGGAACGCGGATTAAATCGATTGTAAACCTTCATATTAATTAAATTCGCGTTCCGAAGGGTTCACGAAAAACAAGTTCTGAATTTTGGGAGTTGAGGCGCCCGGCTGACAAGGCGCGAAAACGAAGGCATATCAGGTATATGTCGAGTTTTCGCAACACAGTCAGACGGGGTGGATCGGCGCCCAAAATGTGAAGTTATTTTTAAATGAGCCCTAAAGCCTCTACATTTCTTTAACTTTATCCATAAACGAATATCGGAAAAGTTGCTCAACCTGCTCCTGGGTTCCCGTTCGCGGATTGTTATTCCAAAGCCGTGCGGCCGGCAGGATCGACGCTTCGGCCAAAGCGGGTATATCGGATTTGGCCACGCCGTAATTTTCAAGACCCAGTTGGAAACCGACGTCGTTGATCAGGCGAACAACGGCATTCACTGCGCGCTCCGAGGCTTCCATGGGAGAAAGCCCTTCGATTTTTTCTCCAAACGCCTTGGCGATATTCGAAAACTTTTCCGGAACAGCAATACTGTTGAACTTCATAACTGCCGGTAGCATCAATGCGGTCGCAATCCCGTGGGGAAGGTGAAAAAAACCGCCCAGTGCATGGCTGCAGGCGTGCGCAGCGCCTGTCTGAGTATTGGCAAAGGCCAGCCCGGCCAGCAGACTCCCCCGCAGCATCCCCGATCGGGCCTCTATATCCGAGCCATCGGCATAGGCCCGTCTAAGATATTTTGCGACCATTACAATCGCCGCAAATGCCAGTGGTTCGGTAATAAAGGAAGCCTTCTTGCCGATATAGGATTCCATCGCGTGGACAAGGGCGTCGAGCCCCGTTGATGCCGTCACCTGGGGAGGAAGTTTCACCGTCAACGCTGGGTCCAGAAAAGCGCATCGGGCAAACATGTAATCTGAAACCACCCCGATTTTTACCTTATTTTCAGTGTCACTGAGTACGGATATGGAAGTGACTTCAGAGCCGGTTCCGGCTGTGGTGGGAATCAAAACAAGGGGCAAACCCGGTTTGGGGACAAGGTTTACGCCCCCATAGGTCTGTATGGGATCCGGATTCGTGCAAATAATCGCCGCTGCTTTGGCGATATCCATTGCACTGCCGCCACCCAAGCCAACAATCACGTCAGCCTTGTGCTCCCGGACAAAGGCTGCCGCACTGTTGGCAATCTCAATACGCGGATCCGGCTCAACATCCTGATAAAGGAAAACTTCCAGTTTTTCCTTTTTCAAAGCGGCCGTCACGATCCGGTCTATCCCGGCGTCGACGATCCCGGAATCCGTTATGACAGCAACCCGGCTTGCACCGATCCGTCTGATTTCCCCACCTAAATCATTGATACAGTTCGTTCCGAAAACGATTCTGGGGACTGTTTGAAAAACATCTAAACGATGTAGCATAACCATTTCCTCTCAAATACCATTCGCACCGAAGGTCAAACCCGTTTTCAAGTTGGGCACTATCGACAGGCGGTTTTACTGCGCCACGCAGCTTCGGACTCCCGGTGTTCCGGTGGAAGCATCTGGCGCGGCATCCGTGCCGGCCGGTGCGCTGTAACGAACAGTGGCAATCTTGTTCTGGGTAAAAAAATCGACCCCGTCTTTGCCCTGAACTTTATCCGTTCCAAGGTGTGAATCCTTTATACCCCCAAAAGGCAGATAGGGATGCGGCGCGCAGATACCGACATTTACCCCCACCATGCCGACATTGGCTTCCGCAATGAATTTTTCAGAATAGTAAAGGTTCTGGGTAAAGATACAGGCACCGTTTCCAAAGTTTTGTTCTCTGATAAGATTGAGCGCGTCATCGATTCCACTGATCTTCATGACCGATACCACCGGACCGAATATCTCCTCCTTGGCAATGGTTCGGCAGGGGGTGACGTCGGTAAAAATCGTCGGCCCCACAAAATAGCCGTTTTTGTTCTTTTCCGGTACGGCGGGATTGCGTCCGTCAAGCACCAGGTTGGACCCTTCCGCTATCCCAGTCTCGATATATTTTTCTATCCGTTCCTTGGCCTGGGCGGAAATCACCGGCCCCATGTAAACATCCGGATCCAGGGCATCTCCAACTTTCACTTCCCTGGAAGCTTCAAGGATCCGTTCGATAAGGGTGTCATATATTTCCGGTACAGCGGCCACGATCGAACCGGCCAGGCAGCGCTGCCCGGCAGAACCGTAGCACGAGTTAAGATAGTTCTGGATCACCAGATCCATATCGGCGTCTTCCATGACCACCAGGTAATTTTTGGCGCCCCCAAGAAGCATGCTCCGCTTGCCGCCCCGTGCGCAGCCTTCCGCCATTTTTTTTGCAGTGGGGGTAGAGCCCACCAGGCAGACGCCACTCATTTTCGGGTGCTGATACCAGGATCCGGGAATGGTACGATTCCCATGGATGATATTAACAACGCCCTTGGGCAGGCCGATCTGGTTAAAGATGTCGCCCATTTTTTGCATAAACAGCGGAGACTGGGTAGAGGGTTTGAAGATAAAGGTATTACCGACACCGATGGCATAGGGGATAAACCAGCCAAAGACAAGTGCCGGAAAGTTGAACGGGGCAACGCCGCCGAAGACACCAAGCGGTTGACGAATGACCTTTCCGTTGATGTTACCTGCAATTCCTTCAAGGGTTTCCCCCTGAATCAAAGTCGGTATACCGCAGGCAGCTTCAATGATTTCAACCACCCGATTGACCTCGCCCCTGGCCTCGCTGATGTGTTTGGCCTGGTCAACAGCGATTGAAACGGCCAGTTCCTCGGTGTTCTCCTTCATGGCCTGCCGCATATCAAACAAATAGTCCATCCGCCTGGATAGCGACGTTTTTCGCCAACTTTCAAAGGCAGCGTAAGAGGACTCCACCGCTTTTAACGATGTTTCCTCCGATGACAGCGGCACCTCGCCAATGGCCTCGCCGGTAGAAGGATTGTACAGCGGGACATACTCCACGCCGGTTTCCTCCACCCATTGGCCGTCGATAAAATTTCGTATTTTATTAAATTCTTTCAAGTTGTTCATGGCACTGTTTCTCCTTGTTTCGCGCACCGTGCTTATCCTACTTTCCCAAAATTCTCACAGCGAGAATTAATCCACATTATTTGAAATAATTTCCCGCCGGACATACCGATTTGCCGCGCTGAACGGTCTCCACAAATTGGGCTCTGTTTTTGATGCCCAGCGGAGCGGACAGCGTACTTATTGCAAAGATTTTTCCGGCTCTTTCTGCTCAAATGAATCCGGATTCAATATGAATTTCCCGTGACGGTTATAAACGGGATACCCTGCGAGCACCCACCCCTTGAATGCGTCATAGATGTTGACAACATTTGAATACCCCATTTCCGTCAGCCGCTGGGTCGCAAATGCCCCGCGCGCTCCGGTACGGCAATAAACATATATCGCCTGACCCGGCCTGGTGATCTTCTTGGGCGCCACCCATTCCAGCAGACCCCGGTCAACATGAATCGCCCCCGGTATATGAGCGGCATCATATTCGGCCTTTGTTCGGATATCGATCAAAACGAAATCCCCCTGACCATCATGCACCGTCTTAAATTCAACTGCCGTTACATGGGGCTGACTCTCCTTGATCGGCTTCCATAGGTTTTCAACTTTTTTCTTGACAGCATCATTCACATTAGCGCCAAACACAGTGGCGGGCACAGCAATCCCGACAACCCAAAAAACGACCAGAACAACACGCAATAAATTTTTTCTTTTCATCAATGCACCTCCCTGTTTTAAATTTATTCGCCTCGGTTTCTATACATTTTGCCACTCGGCAAAACCCAGTTTAATACATTAGAATGCTAATATATCAGTGTGAATAAAAAAACAGCCCCACTTCTCCGGCAGCACTCCGGATATTTTCCGGTTAACCAGTAAATATCCCGTAGAAAAGACAGAATGCCTCACGATAATGCCTCAGGGTCTTTATAAATCCAGTGCACATCTCTCATGTAATCCGCCGCCTTCACGGCGTCACCAGCTTCTAAAAGCCGAATTAACTCCTCATGCTCCAGGAAGTTTCTATCTTCCCACTGTTTTCCATAATTTATACTCGTAAAATCATATAACTTTTGCTTCTGCATCCTCACATAATTTACAAGATCTTCATTTTCGGACAAATTGAGAATCACGTCATGAAATCTAACATTCAACTCATAGTAGCGATAAATGCTTCCACTCGATATCTCATCCTTCATTTCAAGGTTAACCCGTCTCATTTCAGCGATTTCAATCGGGCCAATCTTGTCAAACACACCCATCACAACGCGGGATTCAAGACCGCCAAGAATCTCATAGATATTCTTGATCGACCTTTCCCCGACCTTGTTAATATAGACCCCCCGTTGGGGCAAAATGGTGACAAAGCCCTCTGATTGAAGCTGGAGCAAAGCTTCCCGCAGCGGCGTTCGACTGACACCCAACTGCTGTGCCACCTGTTTTATCGCGATTGGATCCCCTGGCTTGAGGGCTTCTTTGCGCATCTGACTCCTGAAAAATTCATAGATCTGATTTCTCAGCAGCTGGTATGTATTGAATTTAATGTTATCCATAATCAGTTTAAGCCGTTGTATTTTATGCCCATTGCTGGGCAATTATTTTCGCAGATGGGTTCATGCCAGACGCATCAAACCCGGAAACCCTATCGAGATATACTAATATATCAGTTATAAAATGGTGTCAACCAATTAATGATGAGTTCGGCAACTAAAGTTTTCCAAGAATGACGTTTTTCACCGTGTTCAACGACTCCGCTGCCCCAGCACGGCAATACTTCCAATCGCCTCCAGAAACCGGGAAATCAGGACCACGACGCTGCGCCCGGCGGCCTTGTCGAAGGTCTCGTTCCGGCCGTGGGTCAGCCGGGGCGGATCGATATCCCGCTGGGAGCGGGTGCCCGGGCCGCAGACGATGGGGTGAACCGCCTGCCGCAGCGACGGCGACAGGGTATTAAAGATGATCGAACCATCCGAGCAGCCGGTGTTGGCGGCGCGCTCAACCGCCAGCCCGGGTGGTTTGAGCCGATCGAAAAAGGCGGCTTCCGGCATCCGGCAAAATCGCTCCGAGATGTCGAATCCGGTGGAAATGGCAAAATCCTTTAGAGGCCGAAAGGGTATTCCCGCCAGCTGCGCGCGGACAGTCTCCCTGTCATCGAAGGTGCGATTGCTCAGCACCAGGATGTGCCGGCGCGGGCGCCGGCTTCGGCCGATGGTGATCACCGGCGGAACAACGGAATAACTGTCGGGGCTCCCGGCCCTTAGCACCTGCAAGGGCTCGGCCTCGAGCAGGATGCTGGTCAGCAGGTTCTCGCGGCGCCCCACGGAACACACATGCCCCCCGGGTTGCCGGAAGGTTTCCATATCGCTTTTCTCGCAATCGGCAGTCGGCCGGATGACAACCGGATTCCAGCAGGAAAGCCGGGAGAGAATCGCCCGGAGGCGATCGAGCGTCCCCTCCACCTCGATCACAAAATTGCCGCGCTCTTTGGTGTAAATCGACAGGGTGGGCTCGGGCCGCAGCCGGACCGTATTTTCAAGCACCAGGAGAAAGGTGCCGCGCTCCCCCACGGGAAGGCTCCGGCCAATCGCCTCACCAATGGCAGTGGCCGTTTTGGGCCCCGCGCCCTCTTCCTTGAACGTGACAGTGAATACAACGTTTTTCAAACTCAGATCGCCGCGTCCGACCAGATGCGAAAGCAAAAGCTGGTAGGCGATACCGGCTTTGCAGTCGCTGACCCCGCGGGCGACCATCTCCCGGTCATCTTCCCACAGGTGAAACGGATGAAAGGGCGGTGTCCACTCGGCCGGATCGGCATCCACGGTATCGGCATGGGCGCTGAGATACACCACGGGTCCGGCCGGATCGATCCGGTCGGGGCAGGCGATCAGATTGCCGGCCGAATCGAAACCGACCCGGTAGCCTGTCAGATTGGCGCGCATCCCATCCCGCACATGTTCAAGCAGGCGTCTGACCGATTGGGGCCGGGTGAAAACGGACGGCATGCCGGCCAGGGTCCCGAGACACTCCAGATAATGAGGATATGAAGCGGCAATCAGCGGTGTCATCCGGCACATATGCCAGCGGCAGTGGAAAATGTCATGTTCGCGACTGTCGGAAAGCTGCCATCAGGACGCTGTGGGAGTGCCATTTTCATCCCAGCCGCGCACCCGGTAATAATCCGACAGGAGTATGTCCATTTGCTCCTCGGAAATGATTTTGTCGGTTTCGGGCAATCGTTCCGTATGGAAACGTTGCGGCAGCCTGTCATCGTCCGGGGTCAGTCCCTCTTGAAGGTTAAAGCGGCGCGTATTGTCAGAGATCCCTCCCGCTATGTGCCGCATGGCGTCAACATCGAGTGTTAACCCGGTGACGGCCTCGATCATTTTGCCGAGATCTTCCCACTGGTACAGATCGCGATAAAACCGGCAAAGTATCAGGCAATCAAAAATTATCAGCCGGTCTTCCCATTCTGCAAGCATCCGGGCTTTTCCTTCAAGCTGCTCCGGATCGATCATTTTCGAAAGCTCGGGCTTGTAGAAAGTTGTTCTGAGATGGCAGGCACCGCGCGGAGAGGTGCCATAGGCAAGCCCCATGCCTTTCAAGACGCGGGGGTCATAACCGGCCGGCTCGAGTCCCTTCACATGGATGGCCTGGTCTGCCATGCCCCATTGCTTCGAAGCGAATTTAATGCCATGGGAAAGAACCTCGCCGATCCCCTTTCGATGGGCAATATCATGCAGCAGCGATGCTACACGGTCGACTTGGCCATAATCGATTTCAACGTCAATGCGCCCCTGCCGCGATGCTTCAATCGTCAACGCGGCGAGATTGCCCGCACTGATCGTATCCATGCCCAACCGATCGCAGATATCATTGAGATATGCGACCTCTTCAATGGTCTCAATTTCGCACAGTCCGCCAAACGCATAGATTGTTTCGTACTCCGGGCCTTCGATTTTCAACCCCGCATGGCGGCCCTCTTTCACTGTTCCAAGCCGACCGCAGGCAATAAAGCATTTTCGACAGGCATTTGGCACCACCGACATGCGCTCATGCAAGGCGGCCGCATTGATAGCGGCCTGATGGCTCGCCCGGCCTTTATGCCAGTAACGGGTGGGAAACGATCCGACCCCGCTCATGACATCCACCATCATTGGGGTGCCTTTTGATTTGTAGGCCAAAACGCCAGGATTCTCTTTCGCATCGCGGGCAAGTGCCTTGGCAAACGATTTCACTTTTTCCGGATCGGCAAAATCCCGCTTACGCGTCCCCCTGAAAGCGATGGCCTTGATGTTTTTCGATCCCATCACGGCCCCTCCGCCACTGCGGCCGGCACTGCGCCAGTATTCATTTTCGATCACGGCAAAGG
>ENA-ORCT01000330-ORCT01000330.1-marine-metagenome-genome-assembly--contig:-NODE-330-length-24031-cov-2.908575_pt1 | contig 24031 bp, 21 predicted proteins | sample MGYA00248632_ERZ508511 | MGnify/ENA primary metagenome ERZ508511 (study PRJEB26182, sample SAMN06268839) | marine metagenome | isolation source: Tt an P1-techrep anaerobic enrichment on pine from sediment...
TCTTCAACTCGGGAAAGGCATAGAGATAAAAATCCCGGTAACCGTCATCAACCGTAATCACAACTGCATGCCTCGGCCAAACTCCATGGATATGGTGGTGCTCCAGGCAATCGGCCAGGGTCATGATTCGCCCGAAATCTTTCATCCTGTCGAGTTGCCAACCGAAGGTATCAGCACTAACCCGGTGGGGTATGATGGTGTTGGGCGGGGCGAAGCGATGATAGACGAAGATCCGAGGGAAAGGCCCCGCCAGGGTTCGAAGTACTGACCGTCCCGGCCCACATGAAGTCAGAATTTTTTTGATGCTGTGCTTAACTGACCTCATGAAACATCCTTGTCCGAAAGCCCCATTCTGGCAGCGTTGAAATTGACAAAATCCCGGCTCGAATCGTGGTTAATAACTTTGGCTGGGATCCCAACAGCTACCGCATTATCCGGCAGATCCTTGCTCACGACGGCGTTGGCACCGATCGCCACGTCGTTACCGATGGTAATTTTGCCGAAAAGTTTCGCACCTGGCGCAATGTAGACCCGATCGCCTATAACGGGTGTATGCTGCTCTCCACCTCGCCCGGCCTGACCGATGGTCACACCTTGCGAAATATTGCAAAATTCGCCTAAGACGGCATTACCCGACACAATGATCTGGCCGAAATGACCGATATACAGTCCGCGGCCAATGCGGGCGGTGAAAGGCAACTCTATCCCGGTGGCGATCTCGGTCAACTTCTGGCAAACTGTCAGCAGCGGCAAAAGCACGCGCACCAGAGCACCCAAACTCTTTCGGTTACGAATGCACCAGGATCCTGCCCGGTAAACAATGGTCGCCCAGATGGCCTGCGTCAGCAGAACCAATCGGACCTTTTGCCACAGACTTATCCGAACGACCTGATCGTTGGGATAAAAGTAGCGATATAAGTCATAAAGCAGGTAACTTCGGTTGTTCATCGGCAGCCTCTGCCTGTCACAAATAGTCGATATCCCCGTCACCATGGTTCAGATTCAAAAGTTGGCCTCTCACAGTGGATGCCGTCGCGCCTGCCCCCCAGCGAATGGAACAGCGGGGGCTTTCATTCGATGGCAGGAATCCCCGGTGCAAAAGAGAGCGACGGTACTCCTTGCATCCGCCCCAAGCAACAAGTTTAAATGCACCGCGGGAACGAGCCTGCATTTTGGCAAAACCGATGGTCACACCCGGTTCATCAGACCGGGAACGGTCCCAGGCCAGATCGACCAGGAAAGCCGTGCGCCCCTTAAGCCGAAGAACACACCATGCGACCGTGCTCTCCTCCACGGTCCTGACAGCCGTCACATATGATCGGTGCGGAATATCGAGGTAGCGCCAATTAAGCCATTTGGTATCCTTTTCTACCCAAAGATCACTACCCGAAAATGTCGGCATGGCTGCGAAACGGTCCACAACCCGGTACCCGCAAAACGGCACGGGATCCGACACCATAACTTGCTGGGATTGTTCTCGCTCCAGTCCCAGTCGTTGCCTCAGCCAGGCCCAAGGTCGCAGCAAGCAGACCTGATAATTATCCGGTTGGACAGTGGTGTAGCCCATCCGCAGCAACTGCCGGTACATGCCTTCGGCAGTTCCCTTCGAAAGCTGCAGGGCCCCACCCTCTCTGGCCCGCTCATACAGTTGCCGAATCAAACCAAGTCCACGATATGCCGGATGTACCATTGAATTCGTTGCGAAGTAGGCCTCGACGAGGCCATCAGCATTCCGAAGTCGGCAGGGCATTCGCACAGTCAGGCCGACAATCCGACCGTCGTCCTCAGCTACGTGAAAACGGATCTTTTGAGCATCGGGATGTTCCAACCATTCCCAGCGCCAGCGCTGTTCGATAGCGGCCGAATCCCCATAAACCTCACGAAAAAGGTCGAACAAGGGTTCGGGTCCCTCGGCACAAAGATCAAAATCCCTCAGAATCATTGGCCGCCGTTCTACCCCACAAGCCAGTTGCTGTACTGCTGCTCGTGACGGTCAACCATGGTCTGCAGACTGAAGCGGTTGCGGATGGTAGCGGCATTGTTCCGGCCCATGTCGGCGGCCCGACCGGTTCCACCCAACAGAGTCACGATACGTTGGGCCAGCAGATCCGGCGCCCCCACCGGCACCAGAAAACCACTTTCTCCTTCAGTAACCAGCTCAGGGTTCCCACCCGCAGACGTCGCCACCACCGGCAGGCCGCAGGCCATGTATTCGACAATCGCGTTGCAAAACCCCTCGGTTTCGGAGGTGATCACGCCGACTGACCAGTTCGCGACGAAGCGCAAAGGATCATCCATTAAACCGGTGAAAGTGATGCTATCACCTAAACCAAGGTCTCGTGCCTGTTGCTCCAGTTCCGGCTGCAGATAGCCACCGCCCACCACGCAAAAGCGAACGTCGGGCCTCTGCCGATGGACCAGGCCGGCCGCGGTGACAAAATCCTGCACCCGCTTAACCGGCCGATTGAGATTGGCGACGATACCCACCACCCGCGGTGAAGACTCCGCAGCCCGGAAAGGAAGGGTCGCCAGGTCGATACCGTTGTAGATCACGGCAAATTTGGCAGAGTCCAGCATATCTGCTGCCACAAACTGGTCACGCACCGCTTGGGAATTGGCAATGAAGCCGTCAAAGGCCGGATAGGCGAGGCGCATTTTCACCGTCTGTTGCCTGGTCCGCCAGAAACCCATGTCTCGGAAGGAGCCGATTAGTCGTGCGCGATGAAAAGGCTTGCTCAGGGCCGCCAGCAGAAAAGGATCCTGAAAGAAGGTCTGCACCAGTTGAATCCGGTGCCGGCGAACATACCGGGCCAGATGCCAGACGTTCTTCAGGACCGACGGGTGACAAAAGCTGGTGAAGCTCAGGCTAAACTTGGGCACGTCCAGCGGATCAAAATTACAGCCGCCTGGAAGATTCAGAACACCGACGTGAGGCTCAAAACGCTCCCGGTCAAGACCGTTGATCAGCGCGATCAGCTGCCGCTCGGTGCCGCCAGTATGCAGCCGGTCAATCAGATAGAGAATTCGATGTTTCATGGATATTGAACCTTCTCGCCGGCAAAGCGGCCTGGCGCTTCCTGCATTGCCGTCGAATAGACATCGAGATAGCTCTGGGCCATAGCTCGGCTCGAATAGATTTGGCGAACCCGCTCTAGCGCCCGGTCGCAACGCTTGCGGGCCGCCTCCGGCTCGTCCAGAATTTGGCCCATGGCCTGCTGCAGCGACAGCGGGTCGCCTGCCGGCACCAGGCAACCGGCCTGCCCTTGCTCTAAAGCCTCGGGGATGCCACCCACAGCTGACGCCACCACCGGTACACCAGCGGCCATCGCCTCGAGCAGAGTAATGGGCAGTCCCTCGGTCAACGACGGCATGGCCAGCAGGCAGGCATGCTCAAGATAAGCAGATGCCCCTGCCACATAACCGGGCATCAGCAGCCTTTCGGAAAGGCCCAACCGTTGTCCGAGTTTTTCCAGCGATGCGCGCAAACCTCCCTCGCCAAGCAGCAGTATCTGCAGGTCGTGACCTGCGGTCACAAGGCTCGACAACGCCTGCAACAGCAGATCGAAGCCTTTCTCCGGCGAAAGCCGACCCACGGCCACCACCGTCCTCTTTTGCCGCATAAATGCCACCAAATCCGGATCCGGTGTCGAACCGCTCGTCTCATCACAGGCGATGCCATTTTCGATGGTGGTCGTATTGCGCAACCGAGAGAGGGCGGGAATCTCTTGCATGCGCGGATTGACCATCACCACCTTGTCGATTCGGCGCAGACAGAAACGATCCAGTGCTTCGTAAAGCCACATCTTTCCGAAACGGCCGTTGCTGGTGTATCCATGCAGGGTGGTCACCATCGGCAGGCGCCTCACCTGGCGCGGCAGCAAACCGAACAGAATGTTTCCCTTGTACCCGTGGGAATGCAACAGTTCGATGCCCTGCTCCCGCGCATAATGCAGAACCCGCAGCGCCCCGGGGAAGTTGGGGCCGTTGGCCATACGAAATACCGCCACCTCCAACCCACGTCGTCGAGCTTCGCGCTCAATGGTCTTCTCACCATTAGCGGGCGCCCCAATGCTGGCCAGCAGCGGCTCATGGCCAAGCTCACGCTGCTGTCTCATCAGTTCGAGGAGCATCACTTCGGCACCATAAAACCCGCCGCTGTCTATGACATGCAGAATACGCATCTCAGCCCTTACGCGGAGTCCAGAGAACCTGCTTTTTACCCAGTGCGAATTTGCCGAAAGCATGGGCCGCGGCCAGGTTCAGCAGTAGAAAGTACCGGGCGAAATTCAGCAAGGAAAATTGATAACCTCTGGCCTCCAGCAAAGGCATGGCCAGCGCCCCGGCATAGCCGAGCAGTTGGACCAGGAACAGCAAGGAATAAAAACCGCCCTGTTGCAACAGCAAGGTATTGCTGATCAACATCGTAGTCAGAAAAACAAAACAGAGGTACCGCAACACCTTGTGCGACCAGAGTTGCCAGGCGAACAGAGGGTTGCCCTGAAGGCCCAGCAGCTTGCGCATATCCCATAGGGCCCAAAAGGCCCGCAGCGATACCCGAACCCGCATGCGGTACTCATCGGCGGGCTCCTTCAGCACCGATTCCCACAGCAGCGCTTCGGGCTCATACACCACCCGGTAGCCCTGCTCCACCACGGATAAAGGCAGGACAAAATCGGGCAATTGATCGGCACGCATCGGCCGGTACAGCTCCCTGCGCACGGCATCAATCCCGCCGTCGACCCCGACAACCGAACAGAGCTGGGTTTCGATGGCCCGTAGAGCGTTCTCGTATTTCATATAGCTGCTGCAGCCATCTCCGACCAAACTGCCATCGGGATTGGCATATACCATCTTGCCAGTCACGTAGCCCACTTGCGGATCCGCAAAATTGCTCAGCAGACGACGCAGCGCCTGGGGGGCATACAGGGAGTTGGCATCGGAAAAAACCACGATATCCCCGCGAACCTCATTGATGGCCAGGTTGAGCGCGCTGGTCTTACCGGCGCGGGGCTCCTGCCGCAGCAGGCGAACATTTTGATCAGCGTACTGGCGAACGATCTCATCGGTGTTATCCGTTGACCCGTCCGAGATGACAATGATCTCGAGCTTATCCTCGGGATAATCGAGGTTCAGTTTGTTCTCTATGGTTGCTCCGATGGACGACTCTTCGTTGTAAGCCGCAATCAGGATGCTCACGCTCGGCTCGATCTCCTGTTTTCGCACGGGCCGCGGCCGCAACCGGGACAGCACCAGGGCCGCCAGGGGGTACCCCAGGTACACATATAGAACCAGGGCAATTGAAAGAAAAAAAACAGCTTGTATCATCGATGGATAGAGGCTCAGAAAAATCGGGCCTCATTCTCCTTTCGCGTAGTTGAGAAACTCCGGATAGAAATTCCGCACAAAGGACAAAATCAGTTCACGCGCCTCATCCTCAGTCTGGTTTTGCAACGAGGTGGTAATGCGGACAAATGCATTGTTTTCACTGCCTCCGAACAGCTTCTGTCTGAAAATTTGAAGCTTTTGGGAGAAGGTGTCGGCGACCGCCTGGTCGTGGGCCTGAAACCAGTACAGGACCAGATCCTTCTGACCATCCAGATCGGCTGTCATAGTTGCGAAAGAAATCTTTCCGCCGTCCTGCCCGGCCAAACTGACCTGCCCTTTGCGATTATCCGCAATCCGCCAGCCCTGGCCGGGATAGCAGACCATCGGGTCGTGGGCTGCGCCGACCTTTTTGGCGGTATGGTAATAACCGATATAGAGGCTTACTGTTCCCTTTTCATCGGAAAAGGACTGAAACAGGTAATCATCCAGCAGCAGAGCCTCGATAACGTTTTTCTCCAGAAGAACAGGTCGGCCGCTTTTCCACCCGTCGACCCTCTCCAAAGCCTTGGACAAAGGCAAGACGGGCTTGTTCAAGGCCGCTCCGCTCGGCTGACGAAGGACCATAAAGGCGGTCAGAGCAAAGCAACCCAGAAGAATCCAAAGACGACGTTTACTTATCTGTCCCAAAGCGCCACCCCCCTACCAACCAGAAAAAAGATCCCCAAGGCAGCAGCAAAGATAAGCATGCCGAAAACCGTATGCGCTATGCCAACTGACAGGTCAAAACTGAAAAAATAAATAGCTATTATCATCAGAAAAACTCTGAGAATGTTTATCGCGATAGCAATAGGCACCCCAGAGAAGAAAAGAAACGTCCGCAAAGTATTGGAATTCAAGGTGAGATAACCCAACACGGCACCGAGGGTCAGGAGGGTCATGATCGAACGCAGTCCACTGCAAGCCTGAACGACCTGCAAAGTCCGTTGCGGCAAATGAATAATGTTCCCCTCGTAAACCAGCACAACACCAACCATCGATGCCAAAAAGGCCGAAATTTTGGTCACGAAAAGCTGAAGGGGGATGGTCAAAGACGCGTATATCTGGGAAGGAACCGGGATCATGAACAGCAACAGAAAGACCGGGAATAGACACTCTTTGAACATTCGAAAACCAAAGAGATAAATGATCGTTCCTGAGATCACCGGGATCAGCGACAAAGAAGCCAAAGTAGCTATTTCCGCATATCGGGCAAAGAGATAGACGGCAAGCGATAAAACCGTCACAACCAATCCGACTTGGGAGGGAAAAACTTTAACTTGCTTTAAAACGTCACGTTTTTGCCAAAGGAGGTATCCGCAGATGGGCAGAATAACGAAACCATGCGAATAGTCTTCACTATTCTGCCAAGCAGAAACCAGCCCCTTGAACACTGGATAATAGGCCGCCACAAAGGCTGCCAGAAGGGCAATCTCAGACACTCTGGAAGTACGGCTTGTCGCATTCAAATCAATAGCCATCAGACTTATCCCTGAAAAATTTTCTTACATAACGGGTGAGGAAACCTCCTGGATTCCCTCATGAGATACGGATAGTTGCTCGCTTCCTGGAAATCTTGGCCTCCGTGTTGAAACGATTGATCTGAGTTCAGCGGGCAGCAAACAACCCAACGGAGCAAAGGCAAATTCTTTTAGAAGCTTTCGGAAACGTTCCTCGGTTTTCTGCAAATTCAGATAATGCCGCAAATTGCTTTTCCAACCCGCTCCAGCCATTCGGGGCTGGTCAGGATCCAGTTCCCAAGGGTGGAGATAAAACACAAAGGGCTGCTTCTCCTGGCTATTGATGTTTCGCAGCCCCCAGCGGGTAAAAACGTAGGGGAAAAAACGGAAATATCCACCGCCAGCAATGGGCAGACTTTTGCCCGCCAACTTCAGGGTGGTGATCGGCACCTCGTACAAGGTCTGTGCTACTCCTTCTCTATCGCTGGCAGCCAGCCAGCCCCCATCGGCAGATTTCACTGCCCACCCGGCAAACCGCGGCCAGTCGGGAATGCCATAGAAATCGTGTCGAATCGGAAAGATGCTGGAGTCGTAGCGATAACCGGCCTCCACCAATTCGTTGAAGGCCCAGAAAGTCTTTCGTGAAATCGAATAGCTCGGAGCCCTATAGCCGATGACCTCCTGGCCGGTCAATTCTTCCAGGATCGCCTTGCTGCGCTGGATGTCCTCACGGAACTCGACACGACTCTGAGTGGTCACTCGCTGATGGCCGTAACCGTGACTGGCTACTTCATGTCCGGCGGTGGCAATACGTTTTACCAGGCAAGGGCAACGCTCCGCAACCCAGCCAAGCACAAAGAAGGTCGCATTGGTTCCGACTTCGTCAAGCAGAGCCAGGACCTTGTCGGTATTACGCTCCACCCGCAGTTCCCTCAGGTCCCAACTTGAGGGTGGGGAGACTCGTTCGAAGGCCGAGACCTGGAAGTAATCTTCGACGTCAATGGAGAGAAAATTAGTTATTGACACTGGTGAAAACCTTTATTTTCCACGGAAGGCACAGAACGCACTGAACATTATTAACTTTCCGTGCTTTCGGTGTTTTCCGTGGACCGAAATTACTTAACCAACGAGATTCCCCGTTTCTTTTCTAACTCTTCCAAACGAGCAGATAGCTTTTCAACTTTCTCTTCCAATGAATCGAACTGATACTGCTGCTTTTTGATCATTTTCTTGATTACATTTTCAAAAAGCACCAGCTTCTCAAATATCCGTTCCTTTTCCAGTTCGCCGGAAAGAAAACGCTCCAGAGTATCCTCCAGCTGCAGCAGACGTTCTTCGGTGGTCTTTGCTGAGAATCCACTGTCACAATCCTGGCCTTTTTCCAAAGCATTTTCGTCACCGGCCTCCCGAGCCACTTCGACAACCAACTCGAGGGGGAGGTGGGAACTTTCTTCGCCAAAGGCTGACAAGAGCAGAAAGTCACAAATCCGATTCACCAGCCGGGGGATGCCGCCGCTGTAATGGTAAATAACCTCCATGGCACCGGCCTCGAAAGTGACCGCTTCGCGATTGCCGGCTTTTTCCAGCCGGTAACCGATATACTCTTCGACCTCTTCCAGGCCGAGGGCGCTTAGATGACAGCGCACGGCGATGCGCTGCCGCAGTTGTCGCAGACTGTGCTGGTCGAGGACATCCTGCAGCTCCGGCTGGCCGACCAGGATGATCTGCAACAACTTGGTGCCGCCGGTCTCCAGGTTGGACAGCAGGCGGACCTCCTCCAAAGACTGGGGCGAAAGATTCTGCGCCTCGTCGATGATCAGGATCGGCCGAATGCTGTCGGCGTACTGCTGAATAAGAAAGTCGTTGAGAGCCCGCTGCAGGGCCAGCTTGTCGCGGCCCTCAGTGGCCAGGCCAAACTCCTCGTTCACCGCCGCCAGAAGCTGCTCGCCGCTCAAAGAGGTGTTGAACACCTTGGCCAGCACGGTATCTCCGGCCAGGCGTTGCACGAAATCCTTAAGAATAGTCGTCTTGCCCGAACCGACCTCGCCGGTGAGCAGAATAAAGCCGGCCCCCTCCTGCAGGCCGTACTGCAAATAGTGCAGGGCCTTTTTGTGGGTCTTGCTCAGATAGAGAAATTTGGGGTCCGGCACCAGGCTAAAAGGTTTGGCGGTCAGACCGAAGTAGGATTCGTACATGGTTAAGATCCGTAATTTGTAATCTGTGAACGGGAATCAGTTTGAATCTTTAAGCCCTTCATTGGACGCTGATAAAATCTGATGCTTCGCATACGCTGATTAGACGATAACCCTAATATCTATACCTTATTTCAAGACCTTATCTGCGCTTGTCTGTGTCCAAAAGGCTTTGTCATTTTCTGCTGTTATTAAAGGCTTTTCTTCTAATTTCAGGCTTTGGTCCAAAATTAAGCAGTAATCCGACCTCAATTTGAGTGGCTTTCAAATAATTCAAAATTTGAGCCTCATGTTCAGCCATGAGAGACTTCACAGCCTTAACCTCAACAATCACACTGTCTTCAACGAGGATATCGGCGAAATACTCCCCAATTGTCCTGCCTTTGTAATAAACTGGGATGGTGCTTTGCGATACAGCCTTGATACCTTTCTCCTCAAACTCAAGCATCAATGCCTTCTCGTACACCTTCTCCAGAAAACCATAGCCTAGCTGCCCATAGACGTTATAGAAGCAGCACAGGATCCGGTTTGTGAGGTATGCCTCCTTGTATTCCGGCATAAAAAGCCTCAGAACAAAACCAGTGGAGGACGCAGATAAAATCTGATGCTAACGCATTCGCAGATCAATTGAACCCCAGAGGCTTTAGTCTCGGCTTTAAAGCCTTATCTGCGTTCATCTGCGTCCCATTAAGCCTTTGAGGCTTTTAAAAGGTCAGTGACGCCTGGACATAAACTACATTGCTCTGATAATCGTTCTCGTCCAGGTCCGAATTGGTGGCCCGGTAGCGATAGCCGGCGGTCAGGGTGCCGAATTTAAAAGGGTAGCTGGCCGCCAGGCCTGCACCATAGCGGAACTGGTCCTCATCCTCAGGCAGGAAGCGCCATACCGAAGCCTCGCCGGTCAGGTCGAGGGCCAAGCGAAAAACGAAGGGAATGGTGATCTTGAAATCCCCCCCGGCGGAACGGTCTTCGCGATCCACGGTCTCATAGTCCTCCTTTTCGGCGTAGAGATGCAGAGTGACGGGCAGGCGTTCCAGATAGCTGAAGGTGCCATCAAGGCGCTTGCTGCGACTCAGGCCATCGTCGACGGACAGACTGAAATCCTCCCGGTAGGCAATTTCTGCCAGCCAACGCGAGCCGGGTTGATAGCTCAGGGCTACATCCCAAAGAACGGACTGTTTTTCGGCGCGATTCTTATAATCGACCCAGCCGCTGCCGCCTCCGGCCCGCAGGGTCAACGCCGGACTGAGCCGGTAATCGATACGGCCGGTGACATCCAGACGGTCGTAGTCCTCTTCCCCGCCACTATCCTGATCTTGATCTGCACGATAGAACTGTTGGCGCGCCCCCAGGGTCATGTCAAGCTTGGGGTTGATCTGTTTGCGCAGGTCAAGGTAGACCTCATGGCTGTCCGAGTCGACGCCTTCCGGCTTGTCGTAGTCGAGCTTTTCGAAGCGATAACCGGCGCTTGGGGTGAAAGTCTTGAAGTAGCGGCTGCGATATTCGGGATTGATCACCAGCTTGTTGCGGTTGCTCTTGTTGACGAAGGGGTTATCCTCGTCGACCTGGCGCCGGCTGTCGATGGTCACCCGCTGATACTCGTCGATTAGCGTCACGGAAAAATCCCGACCGGGCAGGAATACGCTCCGAAACTGCACACGCTGGGTATCGCTCAGGCTGGTTTCATCCTTTTGGTCGTTATGCAGGTATTTGAGATAATGAAGACTGTAGTCGAGTTCCAACTCCAGCAGCCGCACATCGTAGCTCAGCAGCACCCCAGGCGCTACAGTAGTGATGAAATCGCTCTCCTCATCCTGATCGTCAAGAAACAGGTTGTCAGTGAACTCTTCGCGCACCAACAACCGAGGTTCGATCTGAAATGCGGCCCTGACCGGCAGCGGCCACAAGGCTCCCAGCAAGACGATGATTGTCAAAATTCGGTACAAGTTATTTCCCCTCCAAACCTACATATCATAGAAACATGAATCGGACGCTGATAAAATCTGATGCTGCGCATTCGCAGATCAATCAAAACCTGTATTTACCACCCGTTCATTTCGCTCACTAAAGAACACGAAGAAATTCTTGTCATTGAGTTGGTTGCCTTCGTGCCCTTCGTGTCCTCTGTGGTGAAAAGGTTTTTGGCCTTATCCGCGTTCATCTGCGTCCAATTCTGCCTTTCGCTTAACGCCCTGCGGATTTCCCAGCTGTCAATAATACCGATACCGGTAACGACCCATTCTCTGGCTGGCGTCAACGTCGTTGTAAACGATGCCCAAGAGCTTTTCGGGATTGAGCATAGCCAAAGCTTCCCGCAAGTGTTCGTGGCGGGTCTTGCGCTCTCTTACGACAAACAAGACGCCGTCGACCAGGGAGCCGAGAACCTTGGCCTCTGCAAAGGGCAACAAGGGCGTCGAATCGAAGATAACGTAACGATCGCTGTAACGGGCCTTGAGTTCGGCAACCAGGGTACTCATCCGGCTGGAGGCCAGCAGTTCGGCCGGGTCGTCTACCGTCCCCCCGGCCGGCAACACCACCAGCTTGCCGATGCCGGTGCGGATCAGCGCCTTTTCCAAGGGGTAACCTTCGGTCAAACAGTGCACAAGGCCCTTGTTCGCCTCGATACCGAGGTATTTATGCAGCGTAGGTCTCCGCAGATCGGTATCGACCAGCAGCACCGTATGGTCGTATTCATTGGCCAGGGTCAAAGCCAGGTTGAGAGCGGTAAGACTCTTGCCCGCGTCGGGCAGGTCGCTGGTGACCAGCAGGGTATTCATGAATTCCTGCTGCTGCGTCAGCTCAAATACCACCGACTTAAGCTTACGGTATTCCTCAGCCACACCTTCGGCCGGATCGCAGTTGATCACCAGAAAGGGGTTGTCCGGCTTGATAGCCGCAACGGCGGGCGGCTCAACAGAAGGCACAACCTGTTTCGCGGGGGTGACTTTCAACGGCGAAACGGTCGCAAGCCCTTCTCCTCGCAACTGATTGGCTTTTTCGATAGCTTTTTCGATACGACTCATGGGTTGTTTCCTTCTGATTCTTCCATTCGGTTCACGCGGAGGCGCGGAGACGCGGATGAATCGAGGTTGTTGACAATACGATGCAACCCCTCCTTGAGGGTGGGCGCACCAAAATTAATCAAGAGCCCGACGGGAAGATTCATAAGGCGCAAATAGGTTAGCAACTGCTTGCCATGCACAGGCGCCACTTTTTCCACGGATTTAAGTTCGACAACCACTTGTCCGCCGACCAGCAGATCGACCTTGAACCCGTCATCGAAACGAATACCATCGTACTCGAAACAGATCGATTTCTGCCTTTCGATCATCAAACCGCGTTTGGTCAAAACCCTCGCGAGGATCTTTTCGTAAACACTCTCCAGCAATCCCGGCCCAAGGTCCCGGTGCAATCTGAGCGAGGCAGCAATGATTTCCCCTGTAATATCATCCAGAAGCATTATGGCCCTCCGCGCTCTCCGCGGCTCCGCGTGAGGTATGACTCTTCGTATTAACTAGCCCTTCAAACGATAGACCCCCTCGTATGCCAGCAGAGCAAGCACCGCCAGACCGTAACCGGCACTCGCCAGATAAAGCAGACGGTCCTTTTTTTTGCGCTTCAAGACCACCTCACCATCAACAATGGTCGGGATCTGCACCAACACCGGCACACCGAAGGCCTTGAGGTCGTCAATTTTCTTTATTGAGCCGTCCTGCTTCTCCAACAGCATGACCAGGCCGACCGCGCTGCCAAGGCCGGCGACAACAGCCAGCAGAATCATCTTGAGTATGTTCGGTGACACCGGCACACGGGGGAGGATGGCCGGATCGACAATGCGGAAGGTAGTCGCCTTGTCTCCGATCTCCATCTGTTTGGAGACCTCCGACTGACCAAGCCGCATCAACAATTCTTCGTAGATTTTGCGGGCCGAATCCCGTTCCTGGATCAAGCGGTCCAGTTCCTTGCGCTGTTCCGGCACCTCCCGCAGGGCCTCCTCCCGCACCTGAACCATCTGCTGCAACTTGCTTTTCTTGGCGGTCAGGGAGCTGATCTCCGCTTCAAGGGCGAGCTTCTGCTGCAAGGTTTCCTGGTAAACGGGGTTGACGCCCTGCATTTCGACAGGAGACTCCTCTTCCCCCTTTTGCTCCCGCTGCAGCCGCAGGGCCTCGATTTCCGCCTTGGTTTGCACCACTTCGGGGTAGCTCTCGGTATAGGTGAGCAGCAGTTTATTCAGCCTGTCTTCCAGCAGGGCGATGGTGTCCTGGCGGCGTTTTTCGCTGAACAGGGCGATCTGCGGGTCGATGTTTTGCAACTGCTTTTCCAGCAGCCTCTTTTTGGCGTTCAGGGTGGTAATATCCAGGTCGATCTGATCGATCTGCCCCTGATAGCTCTTGATGTCGGCCACCTTGGCCTTCTCGTCGTTGCCAAGAAAGACGTTCTGGCTGCGCCGAAACTGAATGATGGCATCCTCGGCCTGGTCCAGCTTGCCTTTGAACAGGGCGATCTGTTCATCGAGAAAACGGTTGGCACCGTAAGTCTCTTCCCGCTTGGCCGACAGGTTTTCCTCGACGTAGGTGCGCACCAGGGTGTTGATGAAATCCCGGGCAAAGACCGGGTTCGGGTCGACCAGCGAGATGATGAACAGGTCACCCTTGCCCTTGACCGAAAGAGCGGTACGCCTCTGCAAAGCGGTGATGTAATCCTGCTTCTGGCTGTCGCTGGCCAGCGGCGGAGCGCTATCGACCTCGTCCAGTACCCGGCCCACCAGTTCCCGGCTGAGCAGCGCGTATTTCAGAACCCGAATCCGGTCGCCCATGTCCGGGGTAATGGCCAGGCCTTTGACCAGGCTGTTGATAACGTTCTTTTCGATGAAAACCGTGCTATCGGCCCGGTACTTCTTGGGAATGAAGTAGCTGGAGACAATCACCGCCGTCGTGACCAGCATGGCAACCGCAACAACGAGCCCCTTGCGGCGAAAAATCATCTGCAGGATGTTCAAAAATTCGTTTTTATTCGATTCCATCTGAAGTCCGTAATGCGTAATTCTCAATTTGTAAGGTGTGAGGTGTGAGGTGCAATAAGTAACAAGTAATGAGCAAAGCCACTCCTCACTCCTCACTCCTCACTCCTCACTCCTCACCCCTCACATCATTCACCGCCTTTAAAACATGCTTTCCTTGACCACCACCTGGTCACCCGGCCGAAGGGCAACGTTCTGCTTTAGATCCTTGCCGAACATCAGGTCCTTGATCCGCAGTTCGATCTCATTACCGCCCTTGCGCAAAACCAGCACATCGTTCTGCTTGGCATACTCACTGAAACCGCCGGATTCAAGAATGGCATCGAGAACGGTCATTCCCTCGCGGAAGAAGATATATTTCGCCTCCTTCACTGCACCGGTCACATAGACCTTGTTGAGCTCCTGGGTAGGCAGAAACAGCACGTCCTCTGGCTGCAGGATGATATCCTGGGTCATGTCACCCTTGATGAACAGGCGATAAAAATCGGTCTCCAACCGCTGGCCGTCGCGGACGATAAAAGCGCGCCGTAAATCGGCGGAGGCGAGGTTTTCCAGCCGGCAAAGTAATTTGAGCAGTGTGGTGCGACCGGCCAGGGGCACTACCGCGGGACCGGAACCGCCACCGGAGACATAGACCCGATTGTTGGTAATCTGGCTTACCGAGACGGTCACGACAGGCTGCTTCACAAACTTGGCCAGCACTTCGGTCAACCGATCGCTCAGCTGCGCCGGTGCCAGTCCGGAAGCTACGACATCACCAGCAGCCGGCAGAGTGATTTTGCCATCCGGGCGCACGGTCACATCGACGGTCAATTCGGGTACTCCCCAAACCGAGACCTGCAATACATCGCCATCGCCGATGAGGTAATCCTGGCCCCAGGCGGCAGAAACCATCAGCCCAAGCAGGGCCAGCGTGAACGCTATCTTCTTTCCAAACATTTATCTCCCTCCGCGGCCATAGATAACCGTCTTCACGGTCTCGAGGATAATGGACAGATCGAGCAGTATAGAATAGTTCTTGATGTAATAGAGGTCGTAGCGCAATTTTTCCAGGGCGTCCTCTTCAGAGGCGCCGTAGGGATAGCAGATCTGCGCCCAGCCGGTCACTCCCGGTTTGATGAAATGGCGCTTGTTGTAGTAAGGGATCGTTTCGCTGAGCTTGCTGACAAACTCCTGCCTCTCCGGGCGGGGGCCGACAAAGCTCATGTCTCCCCGCAGCACATTGAACAGCTGCGGGATTTCATCAAGGCGGGTCTTGCGCAGAAATCCACCGATCCGGGTAATGCGCGGATCGTTCTCCGTGGCCCACACAGCTCCGGTCTTCTTTTCGGCATCCTGGCACATGGTGCGGTACTTGAGAATGAAAAATTCGCGTCCCCTTTCGCCCACCCGCTTCTGCTTGAACAGCGCCGGTCCCGGTGAATCGAGCTTGACCGCCAGCGCCACCAGGGGAAACAGCGGCAGGGCCACCAGGATTCCAAACAGCGAGCAGGCGACATCGAGGATGCGCTTGAAAAAGCGCCGGAATGGAGTGTTACGGAAACCGTTGGAATAGATAAACCAGCTCGGCTGGATATCTTCGACCAGCAGCTTGCCGGCCATCTTTTCATAGAAGCAGGGGGCATCAAGAACATTGATACCGCTCAACTTGCACTTCAACAATTCTCGGACCGGCAGAACGCCGCGCCGTTCGCTGAGCGACACAACCAGCTCGGTAGCGCGGTGCCGGGTGGCCAACTCGCGAATATCCTCCACCCGGCCGACCACCAGGTCCGCCGGGACGGTCATGACATCGTTTTCCGGCTGAACGAAACCGGCCAATACATAATTGTCGCGGGACAAGCCCATCGCCTGCTCCATGGTTTCGGCCAACGGCCCGACGCCGAGAATCAAAACCCGTTGGGCAAAGCCAGGCAAACGGCCAAACTCCAGTAAACCTCGGCGCAGCACAAATTGCTGTATCCCATAAACACCGAGCGTCAAGCTTAGATAACCACGGCCAATCATGGCCAGAGGCACAATATAATAAAACAATGAAAGCATCAAAAGCGCCGCCATCAGCTCTACCGCAATGCGTGCAGCCAGCTCTGTCCCCTGGCTGCGATGCTCCTTGGAATAAACCTCACAGAAAAAACCGCAAGCGATCACTATACTCACAAAGGGCAACACCTTTATCAGTCCATAATAAGCCAGGTTCGGAACCTCATCGACTGCGCCGAAACAGAGAAAAGCCCCGATCAACAATGAGATTAGTGCGAGGATGATGTCGGCCCCGATAAGGCCCCAGAAAATCTTTCTCACCGTTCGTTCTGCCTTCCCTTACCCCTGGTTATCGAGCTGTTGCAGCAGTTTTTTCACTTTAAGCGCTTGAGCCTCGTTCAGGCTACCGACCTGGACTTCTTGCAGCAGGTCGCGCGCCTCATTCTGTTGCCCAAGACCCAGCTGAGCCTGAGCCAGATGCAGCTTCACCAGCGGCTCCTTGGGCAGCATCAGCGCCGCTTTCTGCAGATAAGGCAGAGCCTCGGAAAACCGCTTCTGCCGTACCAGTACATATCCCAGGGTGTCCATGATGCCGGCATCCGTCGGCCGACGGCGCAAGGCGCGGCCTGCCAGAGTCAGCGCTTCGTCAAGATCACCGTAGTTGTCCGCGTAGAGATAGGCAAGATTGTTCAGGGCAGGAAGATAATCGGCATCCTGTTCCAGGCAGGCACGGTAGAGGGACAGCGCCTGGCCTTTGTCGCCCAGACTGTCGTGCAAAGCGGCCAGACCAAAAGTAGCGGGCAGGAAAGCAGGATACTGCTTTCGCAGATCACCATAGACGCCCAGAGCTCGCTCGGGCTTGTCCCAAGCCTGATAGAGGGCAGCGCGGGCCATATCCAGAACAGCCCCGTTCTTCACCCGGGCCAGCCCCTGCTCCAGAATCTCAAGTCCCTTGGCATAGGCCTGGCGCTGCTTGTAGATATCCGCCAGCAGCAGATATCCTTGAGGCTCGCCGCCAGCCCGCTGAATCTGCTGACGAGCCAGCTTTTCTGCCTCGTCAGCTTGGCCGGTATGCAGCAGGGTGGCCACCAGCAGCGGCAGTCCCTGGTTAGGAGCAACCTCGGTCAGGCGTTGATAGGCGTCAAGCGCTTTGTCGGGCTGCCCTTGCTTGAGCCACAGCCTGCCCTCCAATTCAAGCAGCGCCGGCTGTTTCGGGTGCTTCTCCTGACCGCTATGCAATACTTCAAGGGCCTTTTCAAATGTCCCTCGGCGGCTATAGTACATGGCCGAAGCCAGATAGCCCTCAACGGCACCGGTGGCAGCCGCCTTAGCCAGGCTTTGTTCGGCTCCCGGCCAATCCTTCTGCAGTTCCTGCAAGGAAGCGAGGGACAGTAACGCGCGCAAATTATCAGGCGCCTCTTTAAGAAAGGCCCGGTATTCGTCCGACGCCCGTTCGGGCTGCCCCTGGGTCAGATAGTAATTGGCCAGGTTGACATAAGGGGCCAGATAATCGGGCTTGCGTTGCTTGGCTTTTTCAAGTTCCACCAGGGCGGCTTCGGGCTGACCCTGACCGAAAAATGCAGCTGCCAGATAATTGTGCAGCACCGCATCCTGCGCATTCCCCGCAAGACCATCCTGAAGGGTGGCGATCGCCTTGGGGAAATTCTGCCGGCGCAGATGGGAGACGGCCAGCAACAGGCGGGAGTTAAGAAGTTCGGGAGCCAGGCGCACTACCTCTTCGAGAGGCGTTTCCGCCTCTTCCAGGCGCCCTTGGGCCAGATGAAACATTCCCTTTTTCAGTTGGGCATCAACCAGATTGGGTGCGAGGTCGATGGCGCGATCTATCTCGTCCATCCCCCGATCGTAATCGCCCTGTGCAATAAAAACGCTACCCAGAATATCTCTGGCCAGGGCATTATTGGGCTCGGCAACAAGGACCCGTTCCGCGGCTGCCCTGGCATCGTCGAAACGCTGCTGACGATACAGGGTCTGGGCCACCATCAGTCGGGCCCTGGTGTGCTTGGGGTTGCTGTCGAGAATGGCCTGGAACTGGTTGAGAGCCAACTCGTACTCCGCCAGATGATAATGGGCCAAACCAAGGAAATAGCGCCCGGCAAGGTCGGGCATGCCCTTGAACGATTCCTGTAGCTTTTCCGCAGCCTCAGCGAAGTTTTTCTGGACATAAAGGATTAGGCCCTGAAGTCGAATCCCAGCAGGATGATCGGGATGGCGAGCCAAAAGATCGCTCGACAATTTCTCGGCGGCCTCTGCGTTACCGCTATTCAGCTCCAGAACCCCGAGCAAATAAGTCGCTTTAAGTTCACCGGGAAATTCCTTGAGCAGTTGGCGGCCGGCTGCAATGGCCCCTTCGGGATTTCCAGCGGCCCCTTCCAGCCTCATGAGCAGATAGTGGGCCTCCTTGTTCTGCGGATCCTGGGCGATAGACTCGCGCACAAGAGCCAGAGCTTCCCCGCGACGCTTGGTAGCGGCATACAGTCGCACCAGACCGTTTCGTGCGTCGCGGGAGGTGTTATCCAACGCCAGAGCCTTCCGGTAAACCTGTTCCGCCTCAGGTATGCGGCCAAGCACAGCCAGACTCCTGCCGAGCAACTCATAGGCCCGTACACTGGACGGTTGTTTTTTTGAATACTCTTTCAGCATGGTGACAGCTTGCTCAGCCTGCCCAGCACGCAGGCGCGCATCGGCCAGGCTGAGCTGTACCTCCCCGTTCCCCGGGGCCTGCAGCAGTACCTTTTCCAGCTCTTTTTCCGCCTTGCCGTACTGGCCGCCGGCCAGGTATATCAGACCAAGCTGATAACGGGCGTCGTAAAAGTTGGGATCTTTTTCCAGAGCGTTCTTGAACAGCACGATGGCACCGTTCAGATTCTTTTGCTCCTTCAACTCCAGCCCCTCCTGCAAGAGCTGTTCTTTGGTCCTGCTGTCACAACCAAAACACAACAGAACCAACATGCCGATGACAGCCAACCGTGTCAGGTCACAAAAAGTCTTCACAAGGCCCCCTTTTCTTCTATTACGTTTTTCACCAACTTGCCGAAATTGGAGAAATCGAGAGGTTTGACGGTATAAAAACAGTTTGTCCGGCCTGCCAGCGTCGAGCTAAGTTCGTCACAGACGTAATCGGCCAACACCAAAAGTGCCCGCCCCTTTTCCGCCAACAGCTTCAGAATTTTTCGTCCGTAGGGATAACTGGTGACGATGAGGTCGTAACAGCCAAGATCCTGCCGGAGCAGCTCTTCCCAAGCCGCCCAGTCGGCCCGATAACCACTCTGGCTGGCCAAAGCAGAAAAGATTCTGCCAGACCTTTGTTCGTCGATGATTAGAATATGATTTACGCTCACAGCAAGCCCCAATCAAATTAGACAAAACAAACAAATGGCATTTGTTGCAACCTTAACCAACTTAAACGCCGCGGTTGCCTGCCAAAAAATTAATGGCGTTCAACAAAGCAAGGGCTGTACCAAGCGCGAAATAACGGGGCCTGACAGGGAAAGTGCAGATCAAACAGGGGAATATGGAGGTCCTCAAGCGGAAATATGCCTCCAATGGAAACACCTGCCCATTTCAGCAGTGCATCCAAGAGAAACAGTTCGCTTAGAGCCCATTTATAAAGCTTTAATTGTATCTAAAGGGAACAGGTGACAGAGGAGGCCGTGAGGAGGGAGGAGTGAAATGGGGCATCTAAAATCCGCGGCCACAAGCCTTTAAGTCTTAAATTGGACGCTGATAAAGTCGGATGCTTCGCATACGCAGATCAGGAAAAAACCGTGAGAATTAGACCGTGAGTAAAAACCCGTGAATCGTAATAGGTCTCGCGGGCCTTTCCGTGTTTATTCTCACGGCCCCTGCCTTACGGATTCACCCCTCACGCATTACGGGTCTACACTCACGGCCTTACCGATCACGGACCTTAAAGCTTGAAATCGGCGATCCGTTTGTAGAGGGCCTTGCGGGACAGGCCGAGCAGGCGGGCGGCCTGAGATTTGTTGCCATTGCAGCGTTCAAGGGCATCGCGGATCAGGTCGGCTTCCGCCTCCCGGAGGGGACGCACGGGGGCAAGAGAAGAAGAGGTCACAGCTCTCTGGGAGGCAATTTCGGCAGGCAGTTCGCGCTCGGTGATCTCCCGACCGCGGGCCAGGACCACGGCCCGTTCCAGCACGTTACGCAGTTGGCGAATATTGCCGGGCCAGTGAAACTGCTCGAAAAGCTGCATCACCTCGGGGGAGAGGGAAAGAAGTTTATTTTCTCGGGCACAGAATTCCCGCAGAAATTCCGCCACCAGCAGAGGAATGTCGGAAACCCGTTCCCGCAAGGGGGGGACTTCAATGCAAAAAACGTTGATACGGTAAAAAAGGTCTTCCCGAAAATTACCGTGGACTACTTCACTGGGCAGGTCACGGTTGGTGGAAGCTACAAGACGGAAATCGACAGCGATCTTGCGGTTTCCGCCCAGACGCTCGAATTCCTTTTCCTGCAGCAGACGCAATAGCTTGGCCTGCACGGAAATATCGAGTTCGCCGATCTCGTCGAGGAATAGCGTACCACCAGCGGCCTGCTCGACCCGGCCTATGCGCTGCTGAGAGGCACCGGTAAAGGCTCCCTTTTCGTAACCGAAGAGCTCCGACTCTATGAGTTCTTTAGGAATCGCCGCGCAGTTGACTGCCACAAAAGGCTTTTTGTTGCGCACCCCCTGAAAGTGCAGGGCACGGGCGACGAGCTCTTTGCCGGTGCCCGTTTCGCCGTGAATCAGCACACTGCTTTCGGCGTCCTTGATGATCTGAATGTTTTCCCAGATTCTGCGGCTTTGTGGAGAACCGACCACAAAAGCCGGGCGCTTCTCCCCGGCTGAGATGCGCGCCTTGAGCTCCTCGACTTCCCGCTTCAGGCGGCGCTGCTCCACCGCCCGAGCCAGTATCCCTTTGAGGGCAGCATAGTCGGGGGGCTTGACAAAATAGTAGAAAGCCCCCTCCATCATGGCCCGCACCGCCGATTCCACAGACCCGAAGGCGGTAAGGAAAATCACCGGGACCTGTGCAAACTCCCGACGGATGTAATCGAACAGCTGGCGTCCATCCTCATCGGGCATACGGATATCGGTTATCACCGCATCGAGTTCGGCCTCGTGCAAAATCCGCTTCGCCTCGGCCACATGCCCGGCGGTCATCACCTGGTAGCCATCTTCTGTAAGAATGGCCGACAGTACCCGCAGCGCATTAGGTTCATCATCAACGACCAGCACCCGGCCCTTGCTCACCGTGCTCCCTGCCCTTCCGTTTCGCCCCGCAAAGCCGGCATCAGCAGCCGCACTCTGGTACCACTGCCTTCAGCTCTGTTGATCTCCAACAACCCACCGTATGAGGTGACCACCTCGCGGGTAATGAACAGACCGAAACCCCGATCGTTGCCTGGCTCCGGTTCGCTGGCGGGATCGCGCAACTCTTCGATGCGGGCGAAGTCCATACCGGGGCCGTTGTCGGCTACTTCTACCGCCACCATGGGGCGTCCGGAGCGGTGCTCCATGGTGCTGGACAAAACGATACAGCCGCCATCCTCAAGGACCGCAAGGGCATTATTCACCAGATTGAGAACCGCCTGTTCAAACTGGTACGCATTGACACGGATCAGGGAAACCTCCGTACAGCTCAGGGAAATGGATACCCCGGCGGCCTGCGCCTGTAAAGCGGTATAGGAGGCAACCTTTTTAAGAAGTGAATTGATGTCAACAGGCTCCTCATCGGAGCCTTGGCAGGATGTACTGAGAAATCCGCTGATGAATTGCTCAAGGCGGGTAATTTCGTCGGTCATGATGCCGGTGAATTCCTGTAGTTCCGCTTCCTCAGGGTAGCGACCCTGAAGGTAGGTCACTGCTCCCTTGATGGCATTGAGGGGATTGCGCACCCCGTGGGAGAGCATAGCCGCCACCTTGCCATTCTCGCTCCACCCCTCCTTGGCCGAAGCAGCATCAGATGGGCGGCTGGACATCAGCGATCCGATCCGCACCAGTGCACCATTGCTGCCATTTTCTGTTTTCAACGGCTCGATCGAGATGTCGGCCATCAAGGCGCCATCCAAGGAAGGGAAGCGGTAACAGGACAGCACAATTGATTCACCGAGATCCACTACCTTGCGTAAGGCATCCTCCCCCCCAAAGCAGATGCCCGGCAACCACTCGACATAGGGCACACCAAGCAGCTCCCGGGCAGAAGCTCCCAAGCGCTTTGCCAGAGCGGCAGAACAACGGACAAAACACAGGTTATGATCAACGGAAAAATTTAGTCCTGACATTTAATTACAACGACCCTATGCACAAGCCCGGCAGGGCCTAAAAGAAAAACGTCGGCATGGCAAGACAATACAAGTCAATTTCATGACGTATTAGAGATATCAAAGGGCGCAAATAAAAGCAAACGGTTTTTCGCTGGATTAGCGATATTCCACCGCAACAAGGCAGGCAACCTGCTCTCAAAACAGAAAATTCGCAGAAAGCAAACTAAAACAAACCCCGCTTCAAAAAGAAGCGGGGTTAATTGAATGCCCGGGAGCGCACAGACTCCCTATCTTATTTCAAGGTTGAAACAATCAGGCTTTCTTGCGCTTGCGCAGGTAAGCCAGGCCGACCAGGCCGCCGCCGAGCAGCAGCAGGGTACCCGGCTCAGGGACCGGTTTTACCGACTCAACCATAACAACAAAGTCATTGTAGTCCTTGTCAGAGCCGCCAACAAGGTCCTCGAAGGCCAAAATATATTCGTTCTCAGTCCACTCACCAGGAAGATAGGTAGGCAGTTGCACGATGTCGCCCACACCTTGGTACGCTACCATATGGTCAACGCCGTCAGTATTCAGGTCGGTATCAGAGTGGAAAAGCCCGCCGCCATCGCCACCAGCTGAAGAGTCGAGATAGTACCCGAAATAATTGCCCGTAAAATCAACACCAGTGTCCACTTGATTCACCAACACACTACCGTCCGCTTTAATGGTAAGAGTTACCTGGTCACCCTCCCCATCAGCACCAGCAAACAGCGGGACATAAACACCGTAATTATATACGCCAAAGATGTTGGAATCGTCAAAGCCCGCCAGTTCGATAATCAGAGTTGCAACAGAGCCTCCAGAGGCAGTAATACCCCAATAGGAATCGAGCGAATCCGCCAAGGAGTCCGTTGTCACATCAACACTGCTAGGGCCACTGACAGTAATGTCATCCAAAATGCCCTGCAATGAAGCCCCGCCATCACCAAAGGTGAACGGAACCGCCATCGCCGATGCAGCTGTCAGCGCCAAGGTCAGCATCATTGCCATTACCACCATCAAACGTTTCATACCAATACCCTCCTTTTAGTTGTTATGGTCTGATTTCTAGGACACAAGTTTCTCCGTTGACACATACTAACAGCAAATCTGATGCCAAACAGCTAAGGTGCTGTTTTCTATAAATTTATTATCCATTCACACAGGAACCTTTGCCGGCTGTAAAGTTGCCCGACAAAATTTTTGTGTGATCCCTAATATTTTCTCTCAAACGGCTATTCCAATGCGATGGTGCTCATCCAGCCTGAACCCAGCCCCTCGACAGCCCATTATCGCCTTGTCTACCTCCAACACCAAAGCCAGCATTATGTTCCCGCAAGACCTTTCTCTTTTTTGAAACCTAAACTTGGGGCGATTCACAAAGAACAAGTCTCTACTTGACGGACAGAACAGCCTGTCCTTTGATCGACGTCCTTGTAAAATTATTCGACAAGGTCGCGTCAGCCAAATTAAAAAACCGGCAACTAGTTCGCCGGTTTCCGATTCTTCTGCAAAAACATGTGGCCGCAGCCTTGCCCGAGACCCTAATTCAGCTTGCCACCAATTGTTCCAATGCCGTCACCACCTGCGGATCATAACGATGGCCAGCTCCCTCGCGGATCTGGCCAAGACTCTCATCCTTACTAAGCGCCGTCCGGTAAGGGCGTTCCTCGCTCATGGCACAATAGCTATCAACCACTGCCACCACCCGC
>ENA-ORCT01000331-ORCT01000331.1-marine-metagenome-genome-assembly--contig:-NODE-331-length-24011-cov-3.239074_pt1 | contig 24011 bp, 17 predicted proteins | sample MGYA00248632_ERZ508511 | MGnify/ENA primary metagenome ERZ508511 (study PRJEB26182, sample SAMN06268839) | marine metagenome | isolation source: Tt an P1-techrep anaerobic enrichment on pine from sediment...
GCGGCACGTGGCCGACTATTGCGGAGGGCTGAACCTGCCGAACCTTGGTCGACTCGGTCTCGGCAACATCGTGCCGCTGGCCGGCGTACCTGCCGTGAAACAGCCAGCCGCTGCCTGGGGACGCATGCTGGAGGCTTCGGCCGGCAAGGATTCCACGACCGGCCATTGGGAAATCGCCGGCCTGGTCCAACGCCAGCCTTTTCCCGCTTATCCTCAGGGATTTCCGGCCGAGATCATCGATGCTGTCAGCCGTGCTATCGGAGTCGAGCCGATCGGCAATGTAGCGGCCAGTGGCACCGAGATTCTGCGTCAGCTTGGTGAGGAGCACTGCCGAACGGGCCGGCCCATCGTCTATACCAGCGTCGATTCGGTATTTCAGATTGCCGCCCACGAGGAGGTCGTCAGCGTCGAGCAGTTGTACGGGATCTGTCGGACGGTGCGTGATCTGCTCGATCCTTACCGCATTTCGCGGGTGATTGCCCGACCGTTCATCGGCGATGGCGCCGACACCTTCAAGCGTACTTCGCGCCGCAAAGATTTTTCCCTGCCGCCCAATGGTATCACCCTGCTTGACAAGTTGGCGGGTGCCGGACTAGAGGTTGTCGGAGTCGGCAAGATTCATGATCTGTTTGCCGGGCGCGGGATCAGCCAGTCCCGTAAGACCCGCAGCAATGCCGAAGGCATGGAGCAAACCCTGGCAGCCCTGGAGTCCTTGCGGCGGGGGCTGGTTTTTACCAATCTGGTTGATTTCGACATGTTGTACGGGCATCGCCTCGATGCCGCCGGTTTCGGCCAGGCGTTGGAAGCCTTCGACCGCTGGTTGCCCAAACTGCTGGCAGCACTGAAGCCGGGTGATCTGTTGATCATCACCGCCGACCACGGATGCGACCCGACTACGCCCGGTACCGATCATACCCGCGAAGCTGTTCCCTTGTTGTGCTGGCATCCCGAACTGGCAACGGGGATTCCTCTGGGAGAACGGCAAAGCTTTGCCGACATCGCCGCTACTGTGGCCGAGCTCTATGGTTTGGCCATGGAGCATGGCCAGAGTTTTGCTGCGCAACTGGCCGGATAATTCAACCTCGGGCGATCGCAGGTAAGGTTTGGAGACGGGCTTGTCGCTGGGAAGAGGTGAGGCGATGAGGGATAGTCTTCAGGCCGCGGGATTGATCAGGTGGAGGGTCGGCTTTTCGGTGCTGTCCCCTGATTGGGTCTCGGCGAGGAGTTTTTCGCCGGTTTGTCCGGGCAGTTCATCGAGCAGGCAGCCTTCCAGAAAACCCTGTAACGCTTCCAGGGTATCCGGACTGATATCGGTAAACTCAACCCCTACTCCCTGTAGGAAATTATTGTCGGGATCCGGCCGAACGCAATAAAGAACCTTGCCGCCTACCTCCAGTTCCTTTTTCATTCCCAGCAAAGGCACGACGATGCGAAAGTTGTCGCCTTTTTTAAGCCGAAAACCGGTCTTGACGAACAATCCCCGAGTGCTCAGACTCAGCACTTCCGCAAGGTGACAGCTGTTGCCCATGCAGAGCATACCTGGTAGTTCCAGTGCCAGGCGAATGTTCTTGCGAGGGTATTTTTCAAGATATTTCTGGACTTTTTCAAACAGGGTGAAAATATCCACCGGTACCGGTAATATTTCGTGCGGCACATCCAGGGGGAGAGGCTCCGGACTGTCGCTCATGACGAGCAGGGGGGTGCCGCTGGCGGCCCTTTGCAGAACCGTTTGACATAAAATAGAAGTCTGGTCCCGAAAAAACTCTTCACCGAAAATCAGCAGGTCAGGCGTGGTTTCTTTTGCCAGGGAAGTCAGGCGCTGCTGGTTGGACGATACCAGGGTGCGATATCCCCAGTGCCTGAGGATCGTTTCCAGGGTAGCCAGAAGCTTTTCACGATTGTCACCGACCAGAAGACGTTTCATAGAAGGCAGCCTTCAGCAGTTTTGATGAGATTTTGATGCAAGACCATTATGGGGTAAGTGCTCAATCGGTCAAGTGGAAAAGAATTCGGCACTGATGGTCCTGTCTTCTCGACCGATCTTCTCACTTAATTTAGCATGGCCTGCTCTTGTTGGGGCGGTCGAAATTGCCGGCCACCATAAAAAAAGCGCCCGTTTCGGGCGCTTTTTTTATGGTTAGATCACCGGCTTACTTCTTTTTGGCTTTCAGACGGGCGGCGCGAGCCTTGGCCAAGTTTTCGCCCAGACCGCGATCTACAGCCATCTGCCGGCGGCTTTCCGAGTAGGCGCGGGCGGCCAGCGGCTGTGTGCGGGGGATATCGAATTGCTTGCGATATTCTGCGGCAGTCATGCCGTGGGCCGATTTAAGGTGGCGGGCCAGGGTCTTCATCGCTTTGCCGCAGATCATGCAGATGATCTTGTCCTTGCCAAAAGCTTTTTTGCGCGAAACTGCGGGGCCGGCAGGAGCTTCTTCAGCCATTGCTTCGCCGACAACCGCTTCTCCCTTTTCGAGGCTGCTCAAAGCTTTGTGCAGTTCCGCGACTTCCTGAATGAGTTCTTCTTTGGTCATGGGGGTGGTCGATGCGTGAGCAGCTACGATTTCAGCTGCCATTTCAAGAACAGTAGCCATAAAAATTCCTCCTATAGAGCTAAAAAATTATTGGTGGTTGGTATTCAGAATATTAATACTAGAATTAATGGTAAAATCAAGGGGAAAATTTAAGAAATGTGTTTTTGGAAATCAGGAAGTGTGACTTGACTCTTTTATTGTTTCAAGTTTCTGGCTGCTATTTTGGAGAGTCAAATTTCAAAATTACAAAAAATCAAATCATGGAATAATAATTTTAGGTAGCGAAGAGGAGTAGTGGTAGGGATTGTTGTTTTTGGTTACTGTTGTAGCTTGGTAGTTACCAGTTTGTCCGCTGAAAATTAGCGCTGTTTTTATTCTGGATTAAGTGTGTTTTTTGTGCTGAGAAAGTTCGAGTTGATCGTTACCTTTTATTATGTTTTGGGTAATAGAAGTGACGGCGCAGCACTTCAAAAATTCACACACGCTTGTTGACCTCAGTACCTGGTACGGTATTTTTGCGATCAGCGTCAGGTGGGGTAAAAGACCATTTTCTTTGCTCATTTGAAAGACATTTTTTTGTGCCCTCAAAGCGCCATAACCCCTTGAATTTTCCAGTTGAAAAGCTTGACAGTGCCAGGGGGCTATGCTAGCGTGAAAAGCGCTTTTTTGCCCTTTCCGGGGCAGGTGGTGCCCGGAACGTCGCCTGTCGGCTGCAGGGCGTTTTTCGCATGCAACGGTACGCGGCAAAACAAGATTGTGCTGGCGGTGTCCAGTTGGATATGGGTTATGTTCCAAGCCGGTCCAAAGGGCTCAAAGTTGTTCTGTTGCTCGCCGGTAAACAAGGAGACATGAATGAGTAAAAAGGTGCTGCTCGCCGACGATAGCGTCACCATTCAAAAAGTCGTCGAAATCATCTTGGCCGATGGCGACTATAACCTTCTGGTTGCCGATAACGGCGAGGCGGCCTTGAACATGCTGCTGACCGAAAGGCCTGACATTATTCTGGCCGACGTCTATATGCCCGGTAAGAACGGTTACGAGCTCTGTGCCGCCGTCAAGCAGGACGCAAGCCTGGCAGGCGTGCCGGTGCTCCTGCTGAGTGGCACTTTCGAGCCCTTTGATGAAAGCAAAGCCCTGGCGGCCGGAGCGGATGGCTGGATTGCCAAACCGTTTGAGTCCCAGGCCCTTCTTGAACAGATCGAAGAGTTGCTTGCCCGGCCGGCGGTTGCGGCGGCCTCATCTGCTGTGGATGCGGCGGGTGTTGTTGAGGAAGCGGCTGCGGTTGCTGAACCGGACATGTGGGCCGATCTCGACGTTGATACCCTCGGTGAAGAAGAAGGTGAGCAGGTTTTGGCCGATGTTCCGTCTGCGGATACATCTGGTTTCGACGAAGTCGAACTGGAGACGGATGGCCTATGGGACGAAGAACCGCTGCCAGTGGAAGATGAGCAAACCCTCGAATTGTCCGGAGAAGATGTTGATCTCGGTGCTCTCGATTTTGCTGAGTTGAGCGAAACGGACCTTGAAAGCGAGGTTCCTGGCCCGGCGGCTGAAGGGCTCGATGCAGCGGAAGAAGAGGTCCTGTTCCTGGATGAAAGCGATCTGCTGATCGAAGAAGATACGGAAGATGTGGCGAAGGAAGAGGAAGAAACCTTCGAATTCGTTACTATCGAGGAGTCGGCGCCGGAAGCAGCAGCCGAAGCTATCGAAGAAAGCTTCGGCTTTGAAGCCGATACGGTTGACCAGCCGGAAGAGGCTGAAGAGACGGTTGGGCTGGAAGTAGCCGAAGAGGCTGCCGGGTTGGAAGTATTCGAGGAGACTGCCCCGGCGGTTTCCGAAGAGGTTGAGGATATCTTCCCCGAGCCAGAAGCTGTCGAAGAGCCGGAGCCTGCAGAGGAACCCGAAGCAGCGCCGGAACCTGAACCGGTTGCAGAGCCGGTTGCTCCGGAGGCCAGTGGCTTGAGCTATTTCCGCAGTGAAGGCCTGATCTCCAGGCTGGCTGACAATAAGGTGGCGGAACCTGCTCCAGAAGATGAGCCGGTCGCCTCTGAGGGTAGCGGCTTGAGCTTTTTCCGTAGCAGAGCCCAGTCCCCTACATCGGCTGTTACCCAGGAAGCGGTACCGGCACCAGTTGCCGAGCCGGAGGTTTCGGCCGCTGTTGCCGAACCGCTCACTGAAGAGATCGTAACTGAAAGGGTGCAGGGCCTTTCGGAAGAAGAGCTGACCGCTATTGTTGAGCAGGTGGCTGGCAAGGTTATTGAGAGGCTTGCCTCCACCATGTTGGAACGAATTGCCTGGGAAGTGGTCCCGGACCTGGCAGAGAGTCTGATCAAGGAAGAGATCAGTCGTATTACCGCCGGCCGGGACTGATATTTCGAGCACATAGACTGCTTAACTACTATTGACGGTAGAAATGGGGATTGCTAAAATCCCCATTTCTTTTTGCCCGTTACCGAGCCGGACGCTTCAGTCCGCCAAAGATATTTTCGGAAGGATCCATTGTTCATGAAAGCACAGCTTGCCAAAGGTTACGAGCCGACCGAGGTTGAACGCAAATGGTACGAAGCCTGGGAAAAGAATGGTTTTTTCCGGGCCGATGAGCACTCGGCCAAGCCTTCTTATTCCATCGTTATTCCGCCCCCCAACGTTACCGGTGTATTGCACATGGGGCATGCCCTCAACAACACCCTGCAGGATATCCTGGCCCGCTGGATGCGTATGCGCGGTTCGGAGGTTCTCTGGCAGCCCGGTACCGATCACGCCGGCATCGCCACCCAGAATGTTGTGGAAAAGCAGCTTGCCGCCGAGAACCGGGACCGCCACGATCTCGGTCGTGAAGGCTTTGTGGAGCGGGTCTGGCAGTGGCGCGAAGAGTCCGGCGGACAGATCATCAACCAGCTTAAACGGCTCGGTGCTTCCTGTGACTGGCAGCGGGAGCGCTTTACCATGGACGAAGGGCTCTCCAGGGCGGTGCGCGAAGTTTTCGTGACTCTTTACGAAGAAGGGCTCATCTACCGGGACAACCGCCTGATCAACTGGTGTCCGCGCTGCCATACCGCTCTTTCCGACCTCGAGGTGGAGCACGAGGACCAGAAGGGGCATCTCTGGCACCTGCGCTATCCGGTCAAGGACAGCGATCGCATGCTGGTGGTGGCCACCACCCGCCCCGAAACCATGCTCGGTGATACCGCCGTGGCAGTCCATCCGGAAGACGAACGTTACGCCGATCTCATCGGCAAGAGCGTGCTGCTGCCCCTTACCGATCGTGAAATTCCCATCATTGCTGACGAGTACGTCGACAAGGAATTCGGCAGCGGCGCGGTCAAGATCACTCCGGCCCACGATTTCAACGATTTCGAAATCGGCAAACGCCACGACCTCGAATTCATCAATATTTTCGACGAGTCGGGGGTGGTCAACGACAACGGCGGTGCTTACCAGGGGCTGGAGCGCAGTGACGCTCGCCAGCGGGTATTGGCCGACTTGGAGGCGGCCGGACTGCTGGAGCGTACCGAGGAACATCTCAATGCGGTCGGCGAGTGTTATCGCTGCAAGACTGTCATCGAACCCTACATGAGCCTGCAGTGGTACGTTAAGGTCGAACCGCTGGCCAAAGAGGCCATTGCCGCCGTCGAGAGCGGCCGGACCCGCATCATCCCGCAGCAGTGGGAAAAGACCTATTACGAATGGATGTACAACATCCGCGACTGGTGCATCAGCCGCCAGATCTGGTGGGGCCATCGCATTCCGGCCTGGTTCTGCGCCGATTGCGACCAGGTCACCGTCTCTCGTGAGGATCCCACCGTCTGCAGCCACTGCGGCGGCAGCCAACTCAACCAGGAAACCGACGTGCTCGACACCTGGTTCTCCTCGGCCTTGTGGCCCTTTTCGACCATGGGCTGGCCGGACAAGACCGCGACTCTGGAGAAATTCTATCCCACCTCATGCCTGGTCACCGGCTTCGATATCCTGTTCTTCTGGGTGGCGCGCATGATGATGATGGGCCTCAAGTTCATGGGCGAGGTGCCCTTCAAGGAGGTTTATATTCACGCTCTGGTACGCGATGCCAGCGGCCAGAAGATGAGCAAGAGCAAGGGCAACGTCATCGACCCGCTGACGGTGATCGACGAATACGGCACCGATTCTTTCCGCTTCACCCTGGCCGCTTTTGCCGCCCAAGGCCGCGACATCAAGCTGTCGGTGGAGCGTATCGCCGGCTACCGCAACTTCGTAAACAAGTTGTGGAATGCCAGCCGTTTCGCATTGATGAATCTGGAGGACTACGATCCGGCTGCCGTAGATCTAGCCACTACCGAGCTGTCTTTGGCCGACCAATGGATTCTCACCCGGCTGGGCCAGGTGACCGCCGAGACCGAGCAGGCTCTGACCGACTACAAGTTCAACGATGCCGCCGGCGCTCTGTACGCTTTTACCTGGCACGAGTTCTGCGACTGGTACATCGAACTGAGCAAGGACGCGCTTTACGGCGATGACCAAAAACGGCGGCAGATTGCCCAGGCGGTGCTCTTTACCGTTCTGGAACAGCTACTGCGCCTGCTGCACCCTTTCATGCCCTTCGTCACTGAAGAGATCTGGCAGGTTCTGCCCGGTGAGCGGCCTACTTCTTCGATCATGCTCGCACCTTATGGAGCCGTCAGTGACCTGCCGGCCCATCCTCGGGGAGCGGTCAAGATGGAACTGATTATGGAGGTTATCAAGGGCATCCGCAATATCCGCGGCGAGATGAATGTCGCTCCCGGCAAGCAGATTGCCGCAATTCTCGACTGCAAATCCGACGAGGCTGAGGCGGTTTTGGCCGAGGGCGAAGGCTACATTCGCGCCCTGGCCAGGCTCAACGAACTGCAGTTCGGCGTGGCAGTCGCCCGTCCCGAACAGGCCGCGACCCAGGTCGCCGGCGAAGTGGAGATCCTGTTGCCACTGGCTGACCTGATCAATCTGGAGGAAGAGAAGAAGCGCTTGCAGAAAGAGATCGCCAAGGTCGAGAAAGACGTCGCCATGTTCAGTAAAAAACTTGAGAACGAAGCTTTCCTGGCCAAGGCGCCGCCGGAGGTTCTGGAGAAGAATCGTAACAAGTTGCAGGAGGCGCGGGAAAAGCTGGCTATCCTGCAGGAGAGTCTGAACAAGATCAGCTGATCCTGGGCCAGCAAAGATTACCGACCTCTCGTTTGATTTCAGCAGGCCGGTGCCGATAGCTACGATGCTGTCGGCACCGGCCTGTTCTGTTTTTTGAATAATACCGGCTTCTTGGAAGCATTTCTTCGGTACCAAGCCCCTTTTCAGCAGCGTGGCTGGTCGGGCCGAAGAGAATCGCGGATTTCAGGATGAAAATATCTTGATCGAAAGAGTGATCCGGCATATTTTAGTCAGACCGATGTATTTATAGTGCGGGAGATTCTCAAACAGACTGCGTATCACAATCGCCAAATCCTCAGCCTTTTGCTTTTCTTATGACTCTTCGCAGCAAAACAGCCCTGCTGATGGCAATGGTGGCAGCGCTGGCTGTCACCATCAGTGGGTATTTTTCCCTTTCTTTGCTGGAGCAATCTCTGCGGCGCTCGATCTTGCAGGGGGCCGAGTCCCTTGCCAGTACCACCGCCGATTCCATCGACCGTTTTCTGGAAGAAATTCTTCAGGACACTCGGGCAATTGCTGCACAGATGCCCCGTTCCCTGTTGCAGAGCGGCAATGTTGCCGGTTTGACAGCCTTTCTGCAAAGGGTGGAAAGGCACTTCCCCCACTTTGAAAATGGTCTGTTCATTCTTACCCCCGAGGGGGATCTCCTCGCCGACTACCCAGCCCATGTCGAGTTGCACGGCAAGAATTTTGCCTTTCGGCAATATTATCAGCGGGCCCTGCAGGAACGCGCCGCGATCATCGGCAAACCTTATGTTTCCGCCCGCACCGGCTTTCTGGTATTAACCTTCACGGTGCCGGTATGGGGAGAAGGGCAACAACTGCTCGGGTTGTTGAACGCTTCTGTGCGGCTGGCTTCTCCCCGGGCCCTGGGGGGCATTACCCAGCGCCACTTCGGGGAGACTGGCTATCTCTATGTTTACGACAGTTCCCGGATGATGATTCTTCATCCCCAGCCGGGGCGTATCGGCAAGCGTGATGTTCCCTTCGGTGCCAATCGCCTTTTCGACCAGGCCCTGCAGGGCTTCGAGGGCAGCGGAGAAACGGTCAACTCCCGTGGAATATACATGTTGGCTGCCTTCACGCACAGCAAACTGATGGACTGGGTGGTCGTTGCGCAACAGCCTGGTTCTGAGGCTTTTGCTCCTCTTCGCCAAGCCCGCTTCAAGCTTTTGCTTGTTCTGCTGGCCAGTGCCGCCCTGGCCGCGGCTATCGGGGTGGTGGCGGTGCGACGCGTTACCTTGCCCCTGATCCGATTAGAGGCTGCCGCTCGGCATCTGAGCAGTGTTGCCCCGGGGGGGACGCCAGAGAGCGCCGATGCCGGAGCGATATTGGCAGTATTGGAACAGGAATATGCAGGTGGAGAGATCGGCAGTCTGGCCCGGACCTTGAGAGAGCAGCAGCAACAGTTGGGCGAAAGTATTGGTGCTCTGAATGATGCATCCGAAACCTGGGAAAAGACTTTTAATTCGGTGCAGGATGCAATTTTTGTGGCTGACCGGAAATGTCGCATCCAGCGACTTAACCGTGCTGCCCGGGAGCTGTTTCAGCTGAGCGAGGCTGAAATTATCGGCATGCCCTGCTACCGCCTGATTCATGGCACCGACCAACCACCCGCAGCGTGTCCGGGGCTGCAGACTCTGAACAGCGGTCGGCCGGATAAGGTGGAATTGACCGATTCCCTCTTGCCGGGAGTTTATGAAGAAACCACGACGCTGCTGGCAGAAGGAGAGCAAGGAGGCTCCACGACCGTACATCTGCTCAAGGACCTTACCCAGATCAAAGAGACCGAGTCGCAGATCAAACGCCTGGCCTACTACGATACTTTGACAGGATTAGCCAATCGTACCCTTTTCATCGAGCGCCTCAACACGATGTTGGTCGCTCTTCGCGGCACGGAACGGATGACGGCGGTTTTGTTCGTCGACCTCGATGAGTTCAAGGTGGTCAACGATACCCTGGGGCATTCGGCCGGTGACCAGTTACTGCAGGTCGTGGCTCGGCGTTTGGAGGGCTGCATGCGTCAGACCGACCTGGTGGCCCGCTTCGGAGGTGATGAATTCGTCATCAGTATCTCTCCGCTGGGTTCGGCGAGCGATGTGACAGAAATTGCCGAGAAAATACTTCGTATACTGGCAGAGCCCATGGAACTTGGGGGGAAGCGCATCAGAAGTTCTGCCAGTATCGGCATCGCCCTTTTCCCGCAGGACGGTGAGGACACCGAGACTTTGTTGAAGCATGCCGACGCAGCCATGTATCAGGCCAAGTCGCAGGGGCGCAACGGCTTTCAGATGTTTTCGGAGGAGATGGAGAACAGGGTGCAGCAGAGCCTGCGCGAGGCGCAGGTCGAGTTCCAGGGTGAGGAGACCTTCAGTTAGTGGGGGGGGGAGCCAGGTTTCCGTCTTGTCCACAAATCAAATATGGATAGATCATCCTTGATTTTGGCCGGCCGTTCGTGAGCGCTGCAGGCTGGATCTCAACTACCGGCCAGGGTGTCGTTTAATACCTGCTGCAGATAGCTGCGAATCTGGGTGCTGTCGGTCATGGACAGCACCTTTTTCGTTGCCTGCTCCGCGGTGCTCAGAGAGAGGTTGCGCAACAGCGCCTTGGTGCGAGGGATGAAGGGGCCCGCCATGGAGAACTCGCGGATGCCCATGCCGAGAAGCACCAGAATATGGACCGGATCAGAGGCCATTTCGCCGCACAGGCAAAGTCCTTTTTGTTGTTGGCGGGCTACCTCGGCGACCTCCTGCAGGACCAGAAGTACCGCAGGATGCAGAGGATCGTAATACTTGTTGACCAGCGGGTTGTTGCGGTCGGCTGCCAGCATGTACTGGATCAGGTCGTTGGTGCCGAGGGCGAAAAAATCGACCTCCTTGGCCAGTTGGCCGGCCATCTTAACCGCCGCCGGGACCTCGATCATGACCCCCACCGGGACCTCTTCGACGAACTCTATCCCCTCTCTGCGCAGATTGCGGCGCGCTTCGGCAATCACTTCGCGGCAGGCGCGAAGCTCCTCCAGACCGCTGATCATGGGAAACAGCAGTTTGACCGGTCCGTGGACCCCGGCCATCAGGATCGCTTCGATCTGGGTGCGGAAGATGTCCAGGTTGTCGAGGGAAACCCGTACCGAGCGCCAGCCCATAAATGGGTTGTCTTCTGGCGGCGGGCTGAAGTAAGGCAACCCTTTGTCGCCGCCGATGTCGAGGGTACGAATGGTCACCGGCTGGCCACCAAAGCCTTCCACCACCCGTGAGTAAAGACGGTACTGTTCCTCGCGGTCGGGGAAGTCGCCACGTATCATGTAAGGAAATTCGGTACGATAGAGGCCGACCCCTTCGGCACCGTTACGTTGGGCGATGGCCATGTCGCTGACCAGGCCGATGTTGGCACGCAGCACCACCGGCGTACCGTCCTGCGTGATAGCGGGCAGGTGGGCAAATTCCTCGAGGCGGTGCGATTCCTGGCGCGCCTCTTCTTCCAGGCGGCTGTATTCCTCGATGATCGCCGGCGGCGGAGAGACATACAGGCAGCCCGAATTCGCATCGAGGATCACCGGCTCCTCCGGCTCGATCTGTTTGACCGCCCCTTTGACCCCGACCAGGGCCGGAATGCCGAGGGCTTTGGCCATGATCACGGCGTGGGAGTTCTTTTCGCCGGACTCGGTTACGATGCCGAGGATCTGCTCGTGATCGAGGGCTGCCATGTCCGAAGGCAGCACCTCCCTGGCGACCAGGATTCCGGGATGTTTCAGGTGCAGAACCTGCTCGCCCCGGCCGTTCAGATTGGCCGCCAGGCGCCGGCCGATATCCTTCATGTCCGCGGCCCGCTCCCGCAGGTAGGGGTCGTCCATGCGCTCAAAAGCGCTGATGTAGTGATCGACGACTTTTTTCAGGGCGTAGGCAGCGCAGTGACCCTCGGCGATCTGCTGCTCAATGCGTTGCAGAAAGACCCGGTCTTCCAGGATCATCAGATGGGTGTGAAAGATGGCGGCGTCGTCGGCGGACAGTTTTTCCGCCACCCGCTTTTCCAGGAAGAGGGTCTGGATGCAGGTCTTTTCCAGGGCCTGCTCGATGCGTCGCCGTTCCTCTTCCGGGTCGACCTGGTCTTCTTCGAGGAAATCAGCAAAACCGCCCGTTTCCACCATGACGTGGGCCGGACCGGAGGCCAGTCCCGGATAGGCGACGGTCCCCCGCAGCGGAACGTCCCGCTCGGTTTTTTTTGGTTCTTCGATGGGTTGCAGCTGCTGGCGGGTTTCTTCCAGTGCCAGAGCGTAATTCTGGGCTTCCTGTTCCTTCTGGTGAATGAAGTCGAGCAACCGGGCATTGATAACGACGGAGGCGACCTGAAAGGCGATGGCCGACAGGGTGCTGATCTCTCGAGCAGTGAAACTGCGCGGCTCGCGGGTCTGAATGACCAGCACGCCGATGGTCTTTTTCCGGTCCAGCAGCGGAATGCCGAGAAAGGAATGAAACTGCTCTTCGCCCGTTTCCTCAAAGTAACGGTAGCGGGGGTGATCCTGGGCCTCATAGATGGCCACCACCCGGCGCTCTTCGACGACCAGGCCGGTCAGACCTTCACCCCGTTCCATGGTAACCCGACCTACCGATTCCGGGGACAGACCGCGGGTAGCGCTAAGCCGCAGAGTGGTTTCATTGTCATCGAGCAGATAGATGGAGCAGACATCTACCGCAGTGCGGCGGGCGACCAGGGCGACGATGTTGTTCAGCGTTTCGTTCAGGTCGTGGGACTGCAGAATCAGAGTGCTGATGTCCTCGAGGGTGGTGACCCCGAGTTGTGTAGCGGATGTTTTGGTCATGGCTCCGGGTTGCATTAATCGATAGATGAAAAGGTTCAGGCCGCCTCAATGATACCCAAAGCCACAAGATTTGGCGAATAAAAAAGTCCCTTTTGCAGGCTTTGAAAAACAGCCTGCGGAGTCCAAGGATGGGTGACCAAAATCATGAGCTGCTCATCATGGACTTTTTCAGCATCCTGTTAGTGGCGGAAACGGCCGACCTCGGAGCTGAAGTGGCAAGCAGCAAGATGGCCGTCGCCCTGATCGACCAGAGCCGGAGACTGTTCGCGGCAAAGATCGCGGGCATAGGGGCAGCGGGGATGAAAGTGGCAACCACAAGGAGGAGCCAGGGGAGAGGGGAGTTCGCCCTGCAGCAGGCGTCGCTTATGACGGCGGTCTGGGTCGGGGGTCGGCACCGCATTGAGCAGCGCTTCGCTGTAGGGATGGCGGGGGGCGCGATAGAGTTTTGTCGCCTCGGCCAATTCGACGATGCGGCCCAGGTACATGACCGCCACCCGGTCGCTGATATGTTCGACCACCGACAAGTCATGGGCAATGAAGAGGTATGTCAGCTCGAACTGCTCCTGAACGTCCTGCAACAGATTGACTACCTGGGCCTGAATGGAGAGATCGAGAGCCGATACCGGTTCATCGGCGACGATCAGGCTGGGACGCACCGCCAGAGCCCGGGCAATGCCGATCCGCTGACGCTGGCCGCCGGAAAACTCGTGGGGATAGCGATCGATGTGTTCCTTCTGCAGGCCGACAGTGTCCAGCAGCCTGAGCACTTCCTGACGCAGCTCGCGGCCTCTGGCCAGGCTATGAATGCGTAGCGGTTCGCCGACAATGTCGCCGATGCGCCGCCGCGGGTTGAGGGAGGCGTAAGGGTCCTGGAAGATCATCTGCAGTTCACGGCGCAGTGGGCGCATGGCGCGGTGCGAGCGCTGCAGGATGTTCTCGCCGCGGAACAGTACTTCCCCGCGGTCAGGTTCCAACAGGCGTAGAAGGGTCTTGCCGGTGGTCGATTTGCCGCAGCCGGATTCGCCCACCAGGCCGAGGGTTTCGCCCCGGCGCAAGGTAAAGGAAACCCCGTCCACCGCTTTCAGAATGCGGCGCTTACCACCCAGCGGTCCGGGGGCGGAAAAAAACCATTTGGCAAGATCGCGAACCTCCAGCAGCGGTTCCATTCAGTCTCTCCAGCAGCGCACGAAATGATTCGGTTCGATTTCGACCAGGGGCGGCAGCTTGTTGCGCAGCGGGGCGAAAGGTGCATCGAGCCGGTCGAGAAACGACTGGCCTTCGCTCAGCTGACCGGAGCCGGTACTGCCGGAGATGACCGGTAGCCGGCGCCGTTTTTCGCCAAGGCGTGGAAGGCAGGCCAGCAGTCCCTGGGTATAGGGGTGGGTCGGCTGATGGAACAAGGCCGCTGTCGGCGCATATTCCATGATCAGGCCGCCATTCATGATCGCCACCTTGTCGGCTGTTTCGGCGACAATGCCCAGGTCGTGGGTAATGAGCAGGGTCGCCATGCGCCGCTGCTCCTTGAGGCGCTCCAGCAGTTCAAGGATCTGCGCCTGAATGGTTACGTCAAGGGCTGTGGTCGGTTCGTCGGCGATGAGCAGGTCGGGATCGCAGGCCAGGGCCATGGCGATAACGATGCGCTGGCGCATGCCGCCGGACAGCTGATGAGGGTATTCCCGCAGCCGCTGATGGGGGTCTCCTATGCCGACCTGCTGCAACAGGTCAGCGGCGCCGGTCAGCGCCTCCTGCCGGCTGGCAGCCTGGTGGAGAGTCAACACCTCGCCGATCTGTTCGCCGATGGTCAGTACCGGGTTGAGAGCGGTCATCGGTTCCTGAAAGACCATGGAAATGCGATTGCCGCGAATGCGCCGCATCTCATTGGGCGGCAGGCGGCGCAAGTCCTCGCCCTGAAACAGCAGTTCCCCTTCGACCACTCGGCCCGGCGGCTGTACCAGTCGCAGCAGTGACAGGGCCGTGACCGACTTGCCGCAGCCCGATTCACCGACCAGGGCCAGGGTTTCGCCGCGGTCGATGGTAAATTCGAGGCCGCGCACCGCCTTGACCAGGCCGGCGGCGGTGAAAAAGTAGGTCATCAGGTTGCGGACGTCGAGCAGTGGCCTCATGGGAATCCTCGGTAAGTCCGGTTCATAATCCGAGCAAGGGTTGGCGCGATCAAATTTACAGGGAATCAGGGTGGCGGTCAAGCTGTGATGGCGCTGTAAAAAGTTCGCCCTACGGCGTTCCGGCGTTTATTCAGGACCTCGACATACTACATGCATGCCTTCGCCCGTGAATTGCAGGATGAAATTTTTGCTTAGCCATCCCATAAGTTTCAAGATCAGTTCGGTCTGCACAGGCGGTACGTACCATGCTAGAATAACCCACCTGCAGGATCGCTTCTTCGAATCACCCTTAGGAGCCTGCCGGACTAAGGAATGAATCTACTGCGAAAACGGAAAATCATATGACGCGTTTGGTTGATCTCCATCTGCACAGTACCTGCTCCGACGGCGCTCTGGACCCTGCCGCCCTGGTCCGCATGGCCGCCAAGGTCGGCCTGGCGGCCATCGCCGTTGCCGATCACGACAACGTCGACGGTATTGATGAGGCCCTGAGTGAAGGTCGAAACTGCGCCGTCGAAGTACTGCCGGCAGTGGAATTGTCCGTGGTCTGGCAGGACTTTTCCGATATTCACCTGCTCGGTTACTGCTTCGATCACCATCATTCGGAACTGCGCGCCGCCCTGGCGGAATTTCGCGATTTTCGCAGCCGGCGCAACCAGCAGATCGTCGAACGTATCAATCAGCGCCTGGCCGAGGAAGGGCGCTCGCCCCTCGATTTCGACGCCATTCGCCAACGGGCCGGCGGCACGCTCGGCCGGCCCCATATTGCCCAGGAGCTTATTGCCCAAGGCCATGTACAGAGCAAGGACGAGGCCTTCGAGCGTTATCTGGTGCCCTGCAACGTGGCCAAGCGCTACTTTCCCATTGCCGAGGCTATCTCCCTCATTCAGCGAGCCGGCGGTGTGACCTCCCTGGCCCATCCCGCTTACATCAGCCGCGATCGGCAGGTGCTGAAGAGGCTGTTTGATGCCTTCGTCGACTACGGTCTGGATGGGCTCGAGGTGTACAGCAATCAGGCTACCAACGACGATATCGACTGGTTTCTGGGCGAAGCCTATCGCCGTGGGCTGCTGGTAACCGGCGGCTCCGACTATCATGGCGGAGGGCAGGAGGAACTGGTCCTCGGCGGTCTGCGCGGCAATCTACGGGTTCCCTATCGCTGTGTTGAGGAGCTGCGCGCCGCAGCCGCCCGCCGTCAGGCCGCTCGGCCGGAATCGGCTGCCCGGTCGTAGATGACCGTCAGGTCGCCCTGCGGCTGCAGAGCGTTGATCGGCAACCTTTCGCCCCGGCGCCAGGCCGCGAGGGCGGCGGCTTTGTCCCGGCCGCTGACCAGGACCAGGATCTGCCGGCTGCGGCAGAGAGCGGCGATGCTCAGGGTCACCCGCTCGGCGGGCGGTTTGGGCGCCTGCCGGACAGGTTGCACCAGGGGCGCGTCTTTAAGGGCCGCGCCGGGAAAAAGGCTGGCAGTATGGCCGTCGCTGCCGAGACCGAGCAGCACCAGGTCAAAGGGCAGGGCCTGACGCACCAGCGGCTCATAAGCCTGAGCCGCTGTCAGCGCACCGAGCTCGGCAGGGATGATGTGAATCTGGCCGTGGGGAACGGCCACCTTTTCCAGCCAGGTTTTGCCGGCCATCCGACTGTTGCGCTGCGGATCGTCGGCCGGCCGGCAGCGCTCGTCGCCAAAGTAGATGTGCCATTGTGGCCAGGCGGCAGGTGCGTCGCTCAACAGGCGGTAGGTGCGTTCGGGAGTGCGGCCGCCGGCCAGCACGATGGAAAACCGGCCACGGGCCGCGATCGCCTTCTCAGAGGCCGCCAGAATGCGGCGGCAGGCGATGAGCCCCAGCTCTTCCTCATTTTCTGCCAGTTGCCAGTGGATGTTGCTCATTCCTTTTTCCATTACGGCAACAGCTCCAGCGAATTGCGCCAGAAGCGGCATTTGCCGTCGAACAGTTCGTCAGCTTCTGCCGGTCCCCAGCTGCCGGCGGCGTAGTCGGCAATGGCGTCCTTCCTTTCCTGCCAAGCCTGCAACAGCGGGTCGACCACCTTCCAGGCGCTTTGCACCTCCAGATAACTCAAAAACAGCGAGCGATCGCCCTTCATGACATCGAGCAGCAGTTCCTCGTAGGCATCGTTGGCCACTTCGTCGGCCCGGCGGTAGCTGGCATCGAGGCCGGTGCGGCGGGTGGCCATCTCCAGGCCGGGTGTCTTGACGGTCATCTCCACCCGCAGACATTCATTGGGCTGAATGCCCATCAGCAGCCAGTTGGCAGCCTCGCACTTGATATGGCTGGCGCGAAAGAACTGCTGCGGCGGATGTTTAAAGCAGATGGCCACCATCGACTGCTTGTGCGCCAGCCGCTTGCCGGTGCGCAGATAAAAGGGCACCCCGGACCAGCGCCAGTTGTCGATAAAGAGTTTGAGGGCGGCATAGGTTTCGGTGCAGCTGTCGGCAGCAACTCCAGGTTCTTCGAGATAACCGGGAACCGGACGGCCGTCGATAGTACCCTCCCGGTAGCGGCCCCGTACCGCGCAGCTCGATAGGTCGCTGGTATCCAGAGGGCGAATAGAACGCAATACCTTGAGCTTTTCGTCGTGCAACGCCTCGGCGGCCATCGAGATCGGCGCTTCCATTGCGACAAAGGTCAGCAGCTGTAGCAGATGACTCTGAATCATGTCGCGCACTGCGCCGGTGCCGTCGTAAAAACCGGCCCTGCTGCCGACCCCCTGCGGCTCGGCGTGGGTGATCTGTACATGGTCGATGTAGTTGCGGTTCCACAGTGGTTCCATGAGCACGTTGCCGAACCGAAACACCAGAATGTTCTGCACCGTGCCCTTGCCGAGATAATGGTCGATGCGGTAAATCTGCTGTTCGTTGAGATGCCGGCTCAGCTGATCGTGCAGTTCGGCGGCGTTCTGCAGGTTGTAGCCGAAGGGCTTTTCGATCACCACCCGGCGCCAGCCCTCCTGTTCCTGGAGCAACCCGGCCCGGCTAAGTTGTGCGGCAATCTGCCCGTAGGCGTTCGGGCTGACCGCCATGTAAAAGATGATGTTAGCCGGAAAGCGCTGGCGGTCGGCCAGGTGCGCGGCCAGTCCCTGATACAGATTTTCGTCGCCAAGGTCGCCGCGAAAGTATTCGCTGCGTTCGATAAAGCGGGCGAAGGTCGCTTCGTCGAGGCCGCCGCGGGCTCGATCGGTTATGGCCTGGCGGGCCTCCTGTCGCCATTGCTGCGGTTTCCAGGGACGGCGTCCTGATGCGACGATGCGGGTCTCGTCCGGCAGTCGGCCAGCCGTTTCCAGGTGATAGAGGGCTGGCAGCAGCTTGCTGCGGGCCAGGTCGCCGGTGGCGCCGAAAATAACGATGGTACAGGGAGCTTTCATGGCTGATCATTCCAGTCGCTGTGAAAAAAGGTCCCGCGCGGGGCGTCGCGGCGTTCGTATTGATGGGCGCCGAACAGGTCCCGTTGGGCTTGCAGCAGGTTAGCCGGCAGCCGCCGGCAGCGATAGCCGTCGTAAAAGGTCAGCCCTGCGGCCATGGCCGGCAGAGGGATGACATGGCGGCTGCCGAGTACGACCGTCTGGCGCCAGCCGCTTTCAGCCTTGCCAAGCGCGGTGGAGAAAAAGTCGTCCAGCAGCAGGTTTTCCAGTTCGGGATTTTTGGCAAAAGCGCGGGCGATGTGATTGAGGAAGGCGCTGCGAATGATGCAGCCACCTCGCCAGGTCAGGGCGATGTCTCGATAGGGAAGGCCCCAGCCGTAAGCTTCTTCGGCAGCGCGCAGCAGCATGAAACCCTGGGCATAGGAGACCAGCTTGGCAGCATAGAGAGCATCATGGACGGCTGTCACGACCTCGTTTTCTCCGCCCTCAAGTCGTTGCCCTGAGCTGCCCAGTTGCCGAGCTGCACGCTGCCTTTCCTCATGTCGGGCCGACAGGGTGCGGGCAAAGACCGCTTCGGCGATCAGGGTCAGTGGGACGCCGAGCTCCAGGGCGCTGGCGACTGTCCAACGGCCGGTACCCTTCTGGCCGGCGGCGTCGAGGACTTTGTCCAGCAGCGGTTGGCCGTCGGTGTCTCGAACACCCAGGATGCGGCCGGTGATCTCCACCAGGTAGGAATCGAGAGGGCCCCGGTTCCAGTCCCGAAAAATTTCCTGCAGTCGCTCGGCCGGCAGGCCGAGACCGTCATGCAGCAGTTGATAGGCCTCGGCGATCAGCTGCATATCGCCGTATTCGATGCCGTTGTGCACCATCTTCACGTAATGGCCGGCACCTCCATCGCCCATCCAGCGACAGCAGGGTTCTCCGTCGGCTTGGGCGGCGATGGCCTCGAGAACCGGTTGCACGGCGGGCCAGGCGCTGCGATGTCCGCCCGGCATCAGGGACGGTCCGTGACGCGCACCTTCTTCGCCGCCGGAGATGCCACAGCCGATATAGAGCAGGCCGATCTTTTCCAGTCGCGAACAGCGCCGCTCCGTATCCTGAAAGTGGGAATTGCCGCCGTCGATGATGATGTCGCCGGGAGCGAGCAGGGGAATGAGCTGGTCGAGCAGGGCATCGACTGCCGTGCCGGCCTTGACCATCAGTAGCACCTTGCGCGGCGGCTTGAGACAGGCCACCAGTTCCTGCAGGGAGGTGGTGGCAACGATGGCGCTGCCGGCGGCCGGGCCTTGCAGAAAGGCAGCAGTTTTGGAGGCGGTGCGGTTATATACCGCCACCTTGAAGCCCTTGTCGTTGATATTCAGGGCCAGATTCTGGCCCATCACAGCGAGCCCGATGAGGCCGATATCCGCATGCGACATGAGGATTCCTTCCGATTGGTGGCTTGCTCCCGGTGTACCTCTGGCTGAAAGACTGTTGTTGCGTGGTAAAGCCGGGTAGGAGAGTGTTGCTGGTAATCCATCTCCTTTTACGATTAAACGCGATGCCGATTCTGTTTCGACTATATAATACTAAAGTGTTTTAACTGGGCTGCCAAGGGTTTCGCGTATGAAAGGAGGGGTTAGTGCCGGGCCTAAAGGGAAGATTGGAAGGCCCGGCGGGGAGTGGATGGGGCAAGATCTCAGACCAATCGCCCCTGCTCCATGGCGATGATTTCGCTGCCGAGGCGCTCCGGCTGGTCGGGCATGTGGGTCGCCTGAATGATGGTGAGTTCCCGCTCGATCAGGGTTGGAACCAGGGCGTCGAATTCAGCGGTGCTTTTCTTGTCCATATTGGAGGTCGGTTCGTCCATGAGCAGTACCTTGGGTTGCAGCAGCAGGGCGCGGGCGATGGCTACCCGCTGCTGCTCGCCGCCCGACAGCTCCCTCGCGTTGCGCCGACCGAAACCTTCCAGGCCGACGGTTTCGAGAGCATCGTGAATGCGCCGGTGTTGTTCGTCGCCGTGAATGCCGCGAATTTTCAGGCCGTAGGCGAGGTTGTAGCGCACGCTCCGGTGAAACAGGTAGGGCGACTGGTGGACCAGGGTGACGTGACGACGGATTTTTTGAAGTTCGCCACGTTTCCAGACCACGGGCCAGTCATCATAATAGAGGGCGCCGGTGGTCGGCTTCATCAACAGGGCCAGGATCTGCAGCAGGGTGCTCTTACCACAGCCGTTGGGACCGACCAGGGAATAAATGCGTTGGGGCAGAAAATCGAGCTCCTCGATATCGAGCACGACTTGACCGTTGTAGCTCTTTTTAAGATTGCGGATCGACAGGATGGGCTTCACGATTTACCTCTGCTGCAGCAGGTTGAGGAACATGTTGACCAGCAGGGCCACGGTCATCAGGAACAGGCCCAGAGCCAGGCCGAAGGCGAACTCCCCCTTGCTGGTTTCGAGGGCGATGGCGGTGGTCATGGTGCGGGTATAAGCGCGAATGTTGCCGCCGAGCATCATCGCCACCCCGACCTCGGCGATCACCCGGCCGAAACCGGCGATGATGGCGGCCATGGCGCCGAAGCGAATTTCCTGTAATAATTGCATAGAGCTTTGCAGGGAGCTTGCGCCAAGGGTCAGGGCGGTGGGCATGATGCGGTCATCTGCTGCACTCAAGGCGCCGAGGGTGTAGTTGGCGATGATCGGAGTGGCCAGAATCACCTGACCGAGGACCATTGCCCAGGGAGTAAACAGCATTCCCCAGTGGCCGAGTGGGCCCATGCGGCTCAGAAAGCCGTAGCAGACCAGGCCGACTACCACTGTCGGCAGGGCCATCAGAGTGTTGAGCAGGGTGATGACCATACGTTTTCCGGGAAATCGGCAGGGGCCGATGGCCAATCCCACCGGTATGCCGATAAAGGACGCCAGAATGATGGCGATAATAGACACGTACAGGGAGGTCCATACCGTAAGGTACACTTCAGGATCGTAGCTGAAGATGAGCTTCAGGGCCTGGATCAGGGAGTCGAGCAGAAAGTTCAACGGGATCGCTCCTTGCGTTTCAAGAGATAACCATCGAAATATGTATTGTCGGCAGTTTCACCGGGGGGGGGATGGCTGCCCCCTTAAAAGCCGCTCAAGATAAAACCAAGGGCAGCTGAAAGTCAACATCGTTTAGCAAAGGCCTATATGACGAATTCTAACCCCGATGCGGACGAACAGGCAAGGGATTCATTCGGCCCGCAGTAAATAAGTTGAGGATATTACTCAAAATATAGTCGGGGTTCAACCAAATACAACAGGGAGGTTGCTTCATGCTGGGTGCTATTGCCGGCGATATGATCGGTTCCCCTTTTGAGTGGCATAATCACAAGAGCAAGGAGTTTGAGCTCTTCACCGAAGCCAGTCGTTTTACCGACGATTCGGTGTTGACCATAGCCCTTGCCGACAGCCTGCTGAGCGGGGTTCCCTATTCGCAGAAACTCAAGGAATATTTCTGGCGTTATCCCCATGCCGGCTACGGCGGCCGGTTTTTCCGTTGGGCCGGCAGCGACGATACCCGGCCCTACAACTCTTTCGGCAACGGTTCGGCCATGCGGGTCAGTCCGGTGGGCTGGTACTTCAACGATCTGTCGACGGTGTTGAGCAAAGCACGCAACAGTGCCGCCGTAACCCACGATCACCCGGAAGGCATCAAGGGCGCCCAGGCAACCGCATCCGCTATCTTTCTTGCCCGCAGCGGAGAAAACAAGGCCGATATCCGCGAATTCATCGTCGAGCGTTTCGGCTATGTATTCGATTTCACCCTCGATGAAATTCGCCCCCACTATCGGTTTGACGTCACCTGCCAGGGTTCGGTTCCCCAGGCCTTGCAGGCCTTTTTCGAAGCCAACGATTTTGAGGACGCTGTTCGCAACGCTGTTTCCATAGGCGGTGACAGTGATACCATCTCCTGCATCACCGGCGGTATCGCCGAAGCGTTTTATGGCGAGATTCCGGCCAATATTCGCAAAGAAGTTTTCAACCGCCTGGATGAGCCAATGGCCGCTATTACCAGAGAGTTTTTGCGGGCTGTCGGGCGGCCTGTCTGATACAAATTACTCCAACAGAAATCCCCCGGTTTTGCCGGGGGATCTTTACAATTCATAAAATAGCTGTCTCACCAGAACGAAAGGTTATATCTCTGGCCCTTATTTTCTCCATTTCTATCCGACTTCCACCTCTTCTTCCGGATGCTTGGGCCCCCTTGGCAGCAGCACCAGTTCGGCGCCAGCGGCGTCGGCGATGAACTTCAGTTCGCTCATTCTCAGGTGATGCCCCTGAATCTTCATGTCGACCCCCAGAATGCCTACCAACTGGTAGCGGGGGGTCTTTGACCCGTCGACGTATTTCTCTCTTTCTCTGTAAAAAATTTTGCCTGCCATGATCCTGCCTCCTTTTGGGTTGCGTGTTGCTTCAGTAAGGCTCTATATAAAAGATAATACAGCGGAGCGCTGTCGCAAGGGATTTTAATTGTTTTTCAATGGGTTATCCCTTGTTTGTGAAGGCTGTCAGAAAGGATGCAAATAAAAAAGGGACGGCCCTTAGACCGTCCCATGACAACAAGATGCAATACAGAGGGCTGATTTTCCCTGTTCAGGATTTACTCGAACTGGCTGGCATAAACGGCATCGTTATAGAGTCCTTCGCCATATTCTGCTTTACCGTAGGAACGGATGATAGTCTGGCCTTCTTCAGAGGCGACGAAGTCGATGAATTTGGCGCCGAGGTCCGCTCCTGCGGTGGCGCCCGCCGGCTGGCACAGTGCATGGTAGGTGTTGACGATGAACTTGTCGCCCCGGAACAGTACTTTGAGGTTTTTCAGGTCCGCTTTGCCGGCAATCCAGGTGCTGCTGTCGGTCATGAAGTAGCCCTGCTCGCGGTCGGCCCGCTTGAGGGTGGCCATCATGAAGTCGCCGGTGGTCAGGTACCAGTCTCCGGCGGGAGAAACGCCGGCCATCTTCCAGATAGCCAGCTCTTTTTTATGGGTGCCGGAATTGTCGCCTCGGGAGAAGAACTTGCTTTGTGCTTTGGCGATGCGGGCATAGGCGTCGGCTGCGCTGGTTGCCGCCGCGATGCCGGCCGGATCGTCCGCCGGGCCGACAATATAGAATTCGTTGGAGCCGAGCAGGGTGCGTTTGATGGCCCAGCCGTCTGCAACCGCCTTCTTTTCGGCTGCCGGTGCGTGAACCATGACCACGTCCACATCCTTGGCCTTGAGCAGTGCCAGCGATTTGCCGGAGCCGGCCTTGACCCAGTCCATCGTGGTCTGATTTTGTTTCTCAAAAGCCGCGGCCAGTTGTTTCAACAGGCCAAGTTCGCCGGGACTGCCGGTCGCCAGGGTAAAGTGATTGGGGCCATTTCCGTAACTGGCCTTTACCTTCGGCTGGGCGAGGGCCGGCATGGTCGACAACAGCAGAATCAGCAATGAACAGAGGGCAAAACATCTTTTCATAATAATCATCTCCTGGGGGGCATTTGCAGCAATATGCTGAGCATGGTGCGGTTTTCGCTATATTCTAATTAATGTAGCGGAGGTTTTTAAAAACCCTGCCAGCCACAGTGGCTGGCAGGGTCGCGGGGGCGGCCTGAAAAAGACCGTCTTACTTGTAGATGAAGAACAGCGGCTGACCGTTCTTGCGGAAATCGGCAATCGCTTTCTGGCCTTCGGGAGAGGTCAGAAAGGCAATGAAGGACATGGCCAGATCGTAGTTGACGTGGGGATGCACCTTGGGGTTGACAGCGATCACGCCGTAGGGGTTGAACAGCGCCTTGTCGCCGGCGAACAGCACCGGCAGCTCAATCTTGTCCTGGAAAGCGATGAAGGTGCCGCGGTCGGTCAGGGTGTAGCCCTGCAGCTCGTTGGCCATGGTAATGACCTTGCCCATGCCCTGACCGGCTTCCACGTACCAGTCGCCGGAAGGAGTCACGCCGGCGTCCTTCCACAGGATCTTTTCTTTGGTGTGAGTACCGGAGTCGTCACCGCGGGAAAT